>Ga0265297_10002714_pt1 | contig 34782 bp, 57 predicted proteins | sample Munlanlwell13791_FD_192502 | JGI IMG/M metagenome (GOLD analysis project Ga0265297, IMG submission 192502) | Leachate microbial communities from a municipal landfill in Southern Ontario, Canada - Leachate well 137-91 | ecosystem: Engineered > Solid waste > Landfill > Unclassified | place... | reverse complement strand
TGCGATGGTTTCAACCACCGAATTAAGAGTATTGAATTCTTTAAACAACCAATCGATCATAAGATGGCTACGTGCTCAAATACAAAAGAGAATGAATATATAGATAGGACGATTGCAGAAACAAAAGGCTATCCAAAGAAAGACATCACTGGAATCAAGCCAAGGCGAAGAGGACGAAGTTATATTTGTGACTTTGAAGTAATGCCAGAAGACGGTGGTTGTTTCTGTGGCTGTGGAGCATTTCCAGAAAAAGCACATTCGAGGGATGAAATTGAAAAATATGTTCTCTCTTGGGATTGTGAAGAAGGTTGGGAAACAATCAACCAAGGAATTCTTAATGGTTTGGGAGATTCCAATAATATCAAAAAGATGATTGAAGCCCTCAAAAATGGTGAACATATTTGCGATGAGAACGGAATCAGGTACGAGCAATTCAATATGAAAGAGGAATAAAAATGAGGCGTTGTTATAATTGCTCATTCATTCGAAATGAACATAGTGAGATCTTCGGCATCAATCTCGGTGCCGACTTCACCGCTGAACACGAATGGGGAATCGAGGATATTGTTCGGTGCTTTCATATCGATCATGAACTCGATGGTTTCGATGGAAGAAAGAATAACAAGTTTCCAAACGAAAAAGAATTGAGCATCGAACTCGATGGCCATGGAGAAATGTATATTCTTGAAGAAGGTGACAAGTATGGAATCATTTTTAATTTTCCAAGGAAATATCTTGATGACTTACTTAAGAGCGATTTAAAACTCAATGACAGTGATTATTATAGAGGAGAACAAGAAAAAGATCTCGCTTGTGCCTGGGATGAAAGATCATTCGGGTTCATAACAAACAACATAATTGAACATAAGAGCTTCGTGAACAAACTCTTAGATTCTTTCAAGAATCTCAATGGCGTCATAATGCTCGGAGGGCGAACTGGAATCATCGACAATGCTGGTCTGATACTTCTCAATTACAACAAGATTCCTGAAAATATTAAAGAAGACTTCAAGAAACGAGACATCGAGATAAAGAAAGAACAAAAACTTTTCAGGAAGCTCGAAGCTGAAAGTGGTGTCTTTGAAGCTCTCAAGAAAAGCAAAAAAAGAATTTTTCTATCTTAAGATAAGATCAATTGATAAGAATGGTAAACCGTCATGGTGGCTTAATCCATATGAACAACAGAAATATGAAGCTGGTTGGTATTCAACACAAGATCTTCTCGATTGGGCGAATGACAAAGGAAAAGTTCTAATAAAAACACGCAGAACCTGAACCACAACGATGAGTGATCATAATGACAAAAAACGTGGTGGTCGAAAACAACTCTCTAGATATAGAGAGCACCATAGTTCTTGCGAAATTTGTGGAGAAAAAGATAAACTAGAAATCCATCATATAAATCCTGCTGCAAATGGAAGAAACAATCGAACTGAAAATCTCATAAGACTTTGTAAACTTCATCACCTCATTGGAAACTATATTAGTAGTAGTAAGAAAAATATTCTAGAAAAGAAACTATTTACAGAAGTTCTTAAGAATTTTGAAAAGACTGAATATTTTCATAAGCTTTATAAAAGCAAATTATGGCGAAAGTATGTGACACTCATTAATGAGCAACAAGGATTTGACAAAAATTTTTGTATGCTCTATGATATTCCTCAACAACATGAGATTTATAAGTTTTTAAACGGAAAATGGAAAAATTCAAATGCCAGCATTTAACGTTGAATTCGAAGTAGTTTGCGCCGAATGTGGAACAGGTCTCTGTAGGGAGAGTGATACAGAGTTCGATGTGCGGTATGGAAGACTTCGTGTAATTGTTGGCGTTTGCAAAAACTGTAGAGATAAATCAAAAAGCGAAGGCTACAAAGAAGGATATGATGAGGGACTTAGGGACGGAAGATATGAGGAATTAGAAAGAGATAAAATAAATGAAAATTAAATTTGACTCAACTGTATCGATAACAAATGAAGATGGAACAGAAGAGGAACAAGATGTTGAGGTTGAAGTTAGTGCTAATATCGAGGCGCCGATAAAACCGAGAATCGGAAGCTGTCCAGATAATGATGATCCAGGAGATCCTGGTGAGCTAGAGATCATATCAATAACACGATATGATACTGATGAAGATATCACAGACAAAGTTGATCATGATCAGTTTTGGGAACAGGCAATCGAAGAAGTTTCCGCAGAAGACGAATCTGCTTATGAAAGTGCACTCGAAGCAAGAGCTGATGCAAGAGCCGAGAGAGAAGAACGAGATATCGAAGACGACGATTCATTTTAAATTCAAAACGAAAAAATTCATCTCAATGAGCTTCAAGAAAAAGTTTTCCAAAAGCGAAATTTTTTGATTTTCAAATAGCTCTATCGGTGATATATTCAGTCTATAAGATAGAGGATAACATAACGCAACTCATAACTACTAAAAAGGAGCAGAGGAGGATGAGAGAGAAACCGGGTAACTAACACAACTTACTTCTAAAAGCATAAATTGAGATAGATAGAGATAGAGAATAGTAAATGAGTTTGGCCGTTCTCAATAGACAATCGAAAAACGGCTTTTTGATGCGGGTAAAGAGAACGGGTGGTGCCGTCGAGGATCCAATATGAACCTCGCTGAGTTGGTTCGAATCCAACACCCGCAGCCGCTGGTAATTGAGAGAGAGTGGAAAGTACAGTACCAGCTTGAAATATCCACTCTCAATTGACAATTGACGGATTAACAAACCTCTTATCGGCTAGCAACCGACTCCTGTGGGCGTGGTGCCTTATGGAGAGGATCCCTGGCCAGGACAGGAGTGGCGACCTGCACGAAGATCCAAGAGGTATTAGGGAATGGAATTCGCACATTCCAAAGAGATCTAGCCAATCTCTTGCCGATCTGTCTACACAACAGATCTCTTGAGATCGCATCCTCAAGAAAAAGCTTCCCAATTTAGTTTGTGGAGATTGGTTCCGCACGGAATCATGGAGATGCACAGCAACTCCAGAGACGCAAAGCGACTCGCTCCAATCGCTTTCTTTTTTGGGCTGGCGTGAAAATGATTGGAGAAATCCATAAACACGTGACCAGTTCTTTCCTCGTAAGCGACCTTCGGTTCCCAACAACGAGGAGAATAATGGAAATCAAAGTTGGGTGAGAACAAGGTTGCCCTCGACAACCTCAGTGAACTGGAATCATGGGACCAGTTCTCTAAAAAAGGACATCGAGGATCGGTTTTCTCCGTCTCCCCCACGGAATACCGATTATTATAAAAGGGAAATGGAACTTCCCTCTTGGTCCATCCCAAGTAAGTCCAGTTCCGTCTTTTTGGCTTCGACTCCCGAAAGCCAATATAAAAATGTTTCGGGATACTGTATAGAAGTGGTAAGACTCAACACTTTGATTTAGTGTGCTGAGCCGACAGCATCCAACGACATTGGACAGTTGGTAAGACAATCGGTATTCGCCCATTGATGAGAGAGTGGACTGATTGCCGATCTGCATCACAGAGAATTCATGATTCTCAATGGGCACCATGGGAGATAAATAAAACCTTATTTGCGGCATAGCCTAGTGGTTCAGGCAGGTGGCTGTTAACCACCCTAGGGGAGTTCAATTCTCTCTGCCGCAGCCGCCAGTTTCCTCTTTGTGGATCCGTCTGGCGAGATTCTCATGAAGCAAAGAGGAAGTTCGTTCATGGAGTTATCGAGAATGCCTTCAAAAACCCGAAAACCTGAAACTCCATTGGGGATCGTAATTCAATGGTAGAATAACGGCCTTTTAAGCCGGAGGTTGCGAGTTCAAGTCTCGCCGATCCCACACACCAAGTTCTTTTGACACCAACTTTTTGATTTACAAAATACTCTCAGTTTGATAAGTTGTAATTAAGATGGATGAAAAGATGAAAATCACAGAAAAAACAATCGCTAAACTCGACTTCGCTCTCAACGACGCCAAAGCCCTTGTTCGGGTTCTCAAAGCCACAACAAAAACAAATACGGAGGACCTCAATCGATACATCATCAATGCAAAGGGTTACGCGAGTAATGTGCTCGATTATTTGGACTCAATGACGAAGGAGAACTCAGATGGATGAAGCTCAACTCGAAGAGATCCGTGAACTCGTTCAAGACATGATCGACTACATGTTTCCGAACGAAGAAGATTCTGTCTCTACCGTCTCATTCGTTCGTGGTGAGAGAATGGTCGAATTCATCGTGAAGGTGCGAGACGCAAAGATCGCTGCTCAAGTGATCGGGAAAGAAGGTTCAGTGATTCTACCGATCCGTTCTTACGTGAAAAACCTTGGTCGTTTCAACAAGATGTATTTCGGAATCGAAGTTGTAGTTAAAGAAGTCGACTCTAGTACATTCCAGCCCTGACATAAGGGAAGTAAGGGAAGTAGTAACGTGGACAATAAAGTTACAGAAATCTCTCAATTGAGCGACAGGGAGCTCCTTGAGGAAATTCTCTGTCGAATTGAGAGGATCGAAAACCAACTCGAAATTGGTGATGATTGTGAGCCACTTCCGGAACGGATCAGAAACTCAATTCGTATCCAACTTCTGAACAAACATTCCGAGACAGTTGCCGAGACAGCTGCTGGGATCATCCGCCGCATATCCAACTTATGAACGGTGGTGAGAAATGACTCCGCGAGAACAAAGAATTCTTAAGTTCTTCGCTGAAAAATGGCGAGAGTGGAATGATACGAAGAAGTTCGCGAAGCGGCTCGTCGGTGTTAGACGGGAAGATACAGACCTGCGGATGCAGCTGTCGAAGCACTGTTTAAGAAATGGGTTATCAAACAACAGTAATTTTTTGATATCATCTTTGCATTACTTTTGATAAGATTGATTTTAAATAAAGGTGGTTCAAAATGAATATCAATGAAGTTCTCGAAAAAATCACCAAGAAACTCCTCGATCTCCTTCGAGAAGCATGGAGTGACGGCTTCGAATATGGTTTTTCAAATGGATCGCATGACATCTCTCCAGAAGTAGATGAAGAACTCAAAGTAATGAACGAAGATATTCAATCTCTCTTCAAGAATCCGAAAGAACATAAGATCGTATAAAATGTGTGAGGGGCCGTAGGTCAATGGATAGACCATGGGACTTCTAATCCCAGAGTTGCGGGTTCGACTCCCGCCGGCCCCACAGATGAGAGAACAAAATGAAGATCACTAAGAATGAAAAATTCCTTTGCTTCAGTGCAGATGGCGAACCCCACATTCGTTATCTCAAGGAAATTCATCTTGATCCATCGTGTACTCCAGATCTTATTCTCGAAAACAGAGATATCAGTGCTTCTCCCTATTCGTGCCTACGATCATGTTCGATCGACTACGCACCATTTGATCTAAGCGAAATTATTCCACTCAACAAAGAAGCGAGAACTCTCGTTGCGAAACTTTTGTGGAAGAAAAGCGAATCTGAATTCAAGTCGTGGAGAAGTCGTTATCGTTTTCGATTCCCATCTCTCAAGGGTTATTATTCGGACATTTCGAAAGTGATCAAGTAAATTTTTTGATTTACAATATCTTCATTTTTTGATAAATTGATTGAGAATATGGCTGAAATTATCAAAATCGAAGATGTTTCGAACGTTTCACGTGGAGTTCAGATCATAAGAATTCTTCGCGCTGCAAATGGTTCTCTCAAAGAAGCGAAGGATCTTTGGGATAAAGCTCTCGAAGGGAAGATTTGTGAGTTTGAATGGGACGATCGTAATGTTGTGAACACAACCTTCTTTCTCGAAGCTGAAGCTGTGATGGTTCTCCTCGAACATTACGGTTGCAAGGTTTCGATTTACAACAAGGATGTTTCTGAAAAAGAAGAACTTGAAAATCGTATTCGGAAACTCGGCGGAAAGATCGTGTGGGAACAATTGAAATGGAGTTCACTGGGAAAACGAACTGAACTCATGAATACAGCTTGGAAAATTGCTGAAGATGCAAAAGACAAGCGAATTGCTTATCTGATGACAATCGTTGGAAATATCATTGAGGGTTCTTTCACGATTGAGAGTGCAGACAACGTTATTTCTCGCGCAATTAGCGATGCAGCGGAGGAAATTGAGGAGAAGAAATGATTATCGATCATAACACGTCTCTTTTGTTCTGTGATCAAATTGCCAGTGAAAGCAACAAAATTAATTCTCTCATTCGGCAAGTAGAAGGAAACATCCATCAAGAAAAGTGGAATCAAGTTCATTATCTAATGAGTGAGATTCATACACTCACAAAACTAATCGATGAACAATGTATTGACATCGAAGCTCGGGTGACCCTGTACAAGAGTGAATACTCATATTGATCCAAGGGACTAAAAAATGAAGTGGATTGATGAAAGACTTGGTAAGGCAACTGGAGACGATGATTTCTTTTCATACGCTCAAGGAGAACATTGGCTCATTTCAGTTCACGTGGATGAAAAAGAGCTAAAACCAACGTGGGAAATTCAGATTTGTGGAAAGGTTATTACAAGAAGCGAGTCATCTCTGTCATTTGAAGCCGCGAAACATGATGCGATTACACAAATGTGGTTATTCGTTGACGACTTGAAAAAAGAATTTGCGGAGAAAATTTTAGGGGAACAGTTAACTGACGAAGAACTAAGAAGCAAATGTCTGCAAGAAACTCGTGCAGATTGGGATGCAAATGTTTCTGGTTCTATTGTTGGGAAACATAGTCCATATCAAGTAGCGGTCCATTTATATGGACAGAAAGTAGCAGATCATTTATACTTAGAAAATGAAAGAACTTTTGAGCAGAGCATTCGACCATGAATAAATCCCAACGATCACAGGGAGGAGATATTTGGGAGTCTCGGCGACAACTCTCTGTGATCTTTTGGCCGATTAGCTCAGTCTGGTCAGAGCGCCGGTCTTATAAACCGGGTGTCGAGAGTTCAAATCTCTCATCGGCCACCACTAAAACTTAGTTAGCAATCTTCCATCGTAACATTCTTCAACGAAAAACTTAAGCAAGTATTTCTTCATTTTGCTCAAAACAAAAAGTTTTTGTTCATTTAGATTTCTGTATTTAGAAAAATCTTTATACCAATACTTCGTTCCAAAGTCGATAATCTCATTTTCAAAACAATATTTCACATCCTCGATAAATTTTTCTTTAAAAACAACAGCTTCTTTATGTGCAACATTTCCTCTATTTCTTCTATACGATGGTGTTTTCGCATGGCAGTTTATACAAAGCAACTGAACGTTGTCTAGTTTATTATTTTTAGGATCTCCATCTTTATGATGTAGTTCTAATATCGTTTTGGTTTTGCGTGTTTCTATATAACCATCATATCCACATACCTCACATTTATTGTCATACTTTATAACAAGAGCTTCTTTCATAGAACATTTAGTGCGAGTTGGTACAACTCTGCTTGCTAATGTTTTTAATCTTTTTTCTATACGAAGTTTTATTTTTTCGGGATCTTGTTTTTTACCTTTTTGCCTTTTTGATTGTTCTTCTAGTATTTCAGGGTGTTCATTTAATGTTTTGCGAATTCCTTTTGATATATTCTTTTTCCAAGTTTCAGAATGCACTCTTCCATTTGCACATTTATGAGAACAATATTTTCCATTTCTCTGTTTATATGGCACATCATTTCCGCACTTCAGACACTTTTTTGGATTCTTCATGTATTCTTTTTCTCTTTCTTTGTTGATACACTCTTTACATACAAAAGTATCTTTCTGATTCCAAAATGCTTCTTTTTCTTTTTTACATATTGAGCATGTTATTTTCTTTTTGGTGCCTTTATATTTTTCATTGATCCATTTGTTCTTACAGCTCGCATTACAGAATCTTCCTGATTGATATTTTTCAATATTTTCTTTGCCACAAAACTCGCAAACATATTTCGATGATAGTTGAGTCTCATTGTTTTGAACCTCAGACATATTTCACCTCAATATAAATATAGGTTCGTTTTGATTTTTGCCAACTTTTTGATATACTAATAAATCTTTTTTTGGTATATTTTTAGCAAATGGGACAACGACAACCACACGAAGCACTTAAGTTTGTTCATAAAAATCATGCAATGCTGTCTCTGATTCCAATGTCGGTATCAGCAAACGCGAATGTGACAATCCGTCTCTCGATGGACACTCTTTTTTCTATGAATGTCCACAATGTGGGATTCGTAGAGAGATCATTATTTTGCCTCAAAGTGATCGTGAAGCAGAACTCGACATGCCAGCGTGATGGAATGGTTTACATAACTGACTCAAAATCAGTCGAGGGCAATAAATCCTCATGGGAGTTCGACTCTCCCCGCTGGCACTAAATGCCAACACTAAAATCAACAAAACACGCTGAAAAACGAATTGAAAGTCGTTATCAAAAGAAGATCTATATTTCATTGCTCGTGCAATAGAACTTAAAAAGAGTTATGCTAAGCTTCTTTGTATTGAATCGATTAACAAGTCAATATGGAAAGTTTTTTATGAATATCGTTGGGTAAATGTTGTTTATGATAGAATCACAAAAACCATTGTCACTGTTCTTCCTGGATTTCTTTCACAAGACTATATTCGTTCATTTCAACAAAGCAAGAAGTTGATTTTAGCGTTCCGAATGAATGGCTAAGGGAGAAATAGAGGAAATGTCAACAGAAAAATGCATCATTTGTGGAAAAGAATTCGAATTCGCTCATTATCGAGTTTATAACAGCAGCCAGCCTTTCAGTGTTTTTTATAACAATCCATTTAGTGATTTGCCTGTTTGCAATAATAATTGTACACAACAATTTAATAAATATCTAACTGAACTTTCAAAAGAAGTTTGTTCTGGGGCAGATGGTTTTATCATCGATCCAACACCAGAAAATATTGCGAAAGTTCTCAACATGATTTCTTCTAAACAATGTTCTTCATCAAAAGACGACAGATATCTTCGTCATGAAGGATGTATAATTCAAAACAAATTGGATGGTGCAAATAAACCAATTTGGATCAAGGCAAAAGAAAAAGTAATCGATCCATACAAAGCTCATGAAGAGAAAGTAAATAATGATCCTGGATTTTTCCACTGGAAGATTCACGAAGAGAGATGTTATCTTTGTGGAGAAAAAGGTTGCAATCAAGTATCGGGATTCGGTGAGAATCAAGAGAAGAAATACGCTCACGCACAGTGTTATAATGTTGTCACTCATATTTGTGAGATGATGAAGATTGATAACAGAGAAAGAGTAGAAGCGAGATTTCACGAATTCATTGATAGTTTCAGGGCTCATTCTCGTAAGGATAAGATTGTTCCAAGAGTTCTTGGATTCGGAGATCTTTCGAGCAATCCATGGAATAGAGAATAACATGCAAGAAGAAAACAATAGTAATACTAATGTCCGAATAGATTACGAGGAGTTGAAAGAGTATCCCGGAGCGTTTCTACATTTCAGAGTCTTTACGGGAAAATGGCCAAGCGATGATAGTGGTCAACAGCAGCCGATAGTATCGTTTCAATGGCTCGATGAACAGGGAAGACGTAATACAAAATTTGCTATTTTAAACAAAGCTAAAGCGAGAGAAATGGGAGAAGCTCTGCTCAAAGCGAGTGATGAGTGTCTTCCTTTTCAACCCTTGGAATAGGTGAACAGTATGAAGAATTTTTTAATGAAGTTTTGGTCGCAAAATCCTAAGTGGTTGCAAGTGGTGGTCGTCGCCTTGATTATAGCTACTTTTGTAGTGATTATTCTGTTGGTCGTTAGAAATACAATAAGTACAGTAGATGAATATGCAGCGGCAACAGTCGAGCTAGACACTGCACGTACCAAAGCCAATGAGCAACGTCACGATCGTGAGCTCAAACTAAGAGCCGCGCGAGAGCAGCTCAGACAAGCGGAAGTAGAGGCAGCAGAAACTGAACGTGAATGTATCGAAACTCATACAAAGTTCTTTTCCGACGTTGCAAAATTACAAGAAGCAAAAATCAGTGCTTTTGCAGAACTTGACAAGAAAATAACTGATTTGAATAAAAATGGTCGCAAAAGGACAGCATCAGAACGTTATGAGAATCGTCGAAATCCACTTGATCAGACTATAGCTTTTGAACGAGATTGTCACTATCTAAATGATAGCAGAGAAGCAAGAGCTAGCTTCGATATGATTATGTCTATACTTCCAACATGGAATCGTCTATTCGTTTTTGCTAACCACCTTAATCGGCAATTGTCTGATAATGACTGTATAGCTTCCTACACCGAACGAGTTGCTTTCAATATTTTGTTGAGCGAAATTGAAAAGTCAGCGCAAGGAATTGCACTCTTTGCAGCATTCTCTGGCTATCGTGTACAAAAATTTCAGAACATACGTGAAATGCGAATCAGATATGGCGACTTAAAATATCAGATATGTAATCATATCGGAATAGTTGCTGCTGCACAACCAGCTGAGTACTACAATTGCAAATACCGGAGTCAATCACGATGGCGGAGCTTTCAGTTAGGTGATTCAGATGGCGGCGAAATCTATGCGTATTGCTTACGCGGTGAACAGTTCTGTGACAGACTACTTGAAACGTCAATTAACACTCACGTTGTTGGTGTTGCAATATTACGTTATCCAGAGTCGAATCAAATTTGCGAGGAGCAACAAATTGAACTCATTGCTTGGAATTCAGATCTAAACGCAATTGCTTCAGCACAAACTATAACTTCAAAAGATTGGCAGGATTGTTCAGTCTGTACTGGAGTTCTAACATTCAGACAATATTTTCCTGGCCGTTATTTGAGAGAATTAAATTGATGTAGGCGGATACAATGAAAATCAATAACATCGACTTTGAATGCACTTCTCTCTGTGAATGGCAAGCGAAGATCGGAGACAACAAGACAATTGTTCTCTATATCTTTGACGATCAAAAATCGAGGGTTGAGATTCGAGAGAAGAACGATAAGGGATGGGTTCTCGTTTCTCAATCGAAACTCGAAGACTCACCTGAGATTGCTGTGAGAGAAGCCTTAAAAGAGGAGGAAATATAATATATGCTTTTCTGGGTGAAGCGACGCGAGTTTATAAATGGTAAACCTGCTGGATGGACAAAGTGGTCTCTCGCTGAACGTAGAGGTCCACAATGGTTCTTCATGGGTTGGGACTGTGGAGAAGATAGACAGCTCGATGACAAAATGATTCCAGCAAATCTCATTGATCCAGATGGAAAGCCTTATGGAAGAAGAGAAATATAATATGAAAACGAAGACAATTCTTGTTCCTAATGGTCGAGGCGGAAAAAAGAAACTTATTATAAACCAAAGAACTCCATATAAAGTTGGTATGTTTGCTATTCTAGAATACACACTAACAGATCTTACTATTGACGAACTTCTTGGAAATAAGCCTCTGCCAAATTTTGAAATCTTTGAAGTCTGTAGTGACTATGATAAAGATATCGAAAATAACATCAATGCCGCAATTAAGTCTATCGAAAATGATATCATAACATATGCATCTCCAGATAGCATTATTTCTTTTTCAGAAGAAGTAAAAAACGTTCTTTTATATAAGATGAAAAATGGAAGAAAAATTTATCCAAGAGAGTCGCACTATCAGTTCATCGCCGACTGGACCGCGTAACTAGAAGAAAGGAAAGGGAAAATGAAAAAAGTATTCAAGAAGAATTCTAACAGAACATCGATGACGTATGCTGATTCTGCAGAAAAATATCTCAAGAGGCTGAAGATTAGTGTGGCTCACATCAACACAATCATTAATTCTCGTTTCTACCACAAGAAAGAAGATCCAAAGTTTTACTTCACTTTGTACGGCTGTCTAAAAAGAGATAGTAAAAAGAGATTTTGGCTTGATAAGGGATTCGTTTATCTCGTCTGAATAAATGCCACAAGCAATAAGCGTTCTTCTTGCTCTTTCTGGAGGTGTTGACTCTTCGGTCTCGGCGCTTCTCTTGAAACAACAGTCTTCCATTTGGAAAAGCTCCTGATGAATTTTATGATCTCGAAGTTGGAAAGATAATCAAGAAACTTCCAAAAAAATAGAAAACGAAGAATAATTATGGTATGATAAAGTTCTCAACTCTCATCAAAGAACAAGTCGAAGAAAATAGATATCCACTCTATCTCGAAGAGAGAAACAAAAAGTGGATTGATCTTCTATACGATTCTTTAGCAAATAAGAAAATCTGGAACGTTGACTTCAATGAAGCGAAGTTCGCTCTCTCTCGGAACTTTGAAAAAATTGGGTCGTTTCATCTAGATGATTTCACTAAATCTACTGCTGAATATGCTGGTATTCCAGAACAAGAAGTATTTAGAGTCTGGTATGAAATTTCTAAAACACTTCAAACGTTTCAGTCAATAAATAAACTTATTCGAATTTTTGAAGCAAGAAAAACATCGAAAGTCGCTCAAAAATATCTCGAAGTTTATAAGTCATGGAAAGTAGTGAAAGATCTCTTCGATTCTCTAAAAGAATATGTCGTTAAGGGAAGAAAAGTTGATCCATCAAAAGTGAAGCAAGTATATCAACCACCTCCACAAGCTAGTAAAAGTTTGGAAATAATTTCTAGTCTTTTAACTGACATTACAAATAATATAAGAAAAGAACTTGTTGTTTCAGGATTCAACAATTATATTAGACAATGCAAGTATTATTTAGAAAATAGATCACCAAATCAAACGCCATATAAGTTCTTTGCTCCTAATCCTGCACATCAAGATGTTAGTAAACTTCTTTTAGCTCATATCGATAAAACAACTCTTGTTTATAATAGACCTGGATTTGAAGATTATAAAATTACCGATAAAACAAAAGAGCTTGCTCAAAAAATGGCAGAAAGAGATGCAGACGATATTTGCCAACAATTTATTCTAAAGAATACAAGAAAATTAACTTCAATTGTTGGAGAAAAATCAAAAATCTCACAACTTATTGATGCAAGCATTATTGATATTGATGCAAATAAAGGTCTCCTTGAAGGCTGGATGAAATTTCAATTTGATGATGGCTCTGGATTTGATGTCCAAAATCAAATAGTATATGGGAATTCAAAAACAGGACGATTCTTTGTTAGATTCCCAACTACATTTCATAAAGTAAAAATGTCAAACGGAACAATAAGAGCATTAGTTTCAGAAGAAGAAATGAACGAATTGTGGGCGAAGGAATAATTAGAGATAGAAAGAGAGGATAAAATGAACTTAAGAAAAGAAATAAGAAAAACAATTAGAGAAGCAAAACCGAAAACAGTAGTGCAACCTCGTCCTGATGATGAAGACAGTGAACAGCTTTCTAATGTATCAAAAGAACAACTAATGAAAGTAGCTAATAAAATTCTTAAAGCAGTCTTCAAAAAAGAAGAATTTTATAACTTAGTACAAGATGTTGCTTACAAATTTGAAGGTGAACTTAAAAAGATAAATCCAGATTATCCAGACTTTGAAGAAGAAATTAAAGACGAATGCATTGACTTTGTTTTTAAAGCAACTGTACAGTGAGTAAATAAATGAACTCAAAAATTAAAAATCTTTGGAATGAAATATATGCTGTAATAAAAACAGATACGGCTATAGAAGTTCGTGACAATGAAAATAGTACATTATTTGGATGGGGAGTTATTCCTCCAGGAAGAAATTATGATAAAATAAAGAAAATATTAAAAGAAAAAGGATTTTCATTTTCAAAGACAGCGACAAAATGGATATCACCTGATAATTCTATTACTGTAGAAGCTTTTCAGATGTTTCACGTTCCCGGCGGGAGCCCAACTAGTTATATAGATAAAGATAAAGGTATAAGAGATAATAATCGCAATTGGGGCTCTATCATTCCTGGAGCAATAGATTATTATGTTGAAATTGAAACTAAATCAGTTGATGAGTCAAAAAAGTCGTCAAACCTCAGAACAAAAATAAGAGAAGTTATAAAAAGCGCGATAAAAGAATCGATTAATGACAACACAAATGATAATCAACTTCTTGACGAGACAAAATAATTCTCTCTAGAGCGATTTTTTTCGAGAAGAATTTTTTGAGAGAAGAGCTCGAGAAACATTGAGAATGCTCTCAGAATTGCACGATGTTCTCATAGAGAAAATCAATTTATCCCTATAGAGACAATAAATTCCTCATATCAACCCATTATAGACAAACAATAAATCCCTCAAGAAGAATTTTTTTTAGAGAAAACTCAAGAGAGGCTTAATGCGCCCCCACGTGCATATTCGCGCATTTGAACGCTAGAAATAGGGTTCTCTAGATTGAATTCTAGGGCTCTCAAAACAGCCCTCTAGAAACAGTTCAGGGCCAGTTGAGTGAACAACCAGCCCCTACCTGTGTTAGATTTTCACTGAGAACTGGCGAGAACTGGAGGAACTAGCCCTCCTCGACCTCGTCCTCCTCGAACACCGGCTCGGTGTTGGGGGCCTCGATCTTGGCCTCCTTCCAGGACGCCGGATCGACCGTCACGACCTTGCGGGGCTGGACGGGGTCCACGCTAACCCGGATGCCGTTGGCCGTGAGCTCGAGGATCTGGGCCTGCGGGTACTCCTTCCCGCCCTCGAACTTGGTGCGGCCGATCGACATCTCCTTGCCCCAGCGGCGGCCCTTGTCGTGGATCCGACCCTGCACGAAGACCACCACGCCGGGCTTGTTCGTCGCCTCGAACACCATCGTCGCCTTACGCATCTGTTCTCTCTCCTCTTTGTCTCTGAAGCTTTGAAAAGGGTTGAACCAGCTCTTCCCTTCTCTCTGCTTCCTCCATCCTCAAAGCCAGAGTATACCATAGGTTGTCTGAGCTGTATATCAAAAAGGAGAGGGTTGGTACTCTTTTTGGTACTAGCTGTATAGTAGTGATAGATCAATGACTTAGCTGTATGGTTGATTCATGTGTTCTTGAGTGTGAACTTGATTGATCTTTTGGGTGTATCAAAAGAGATACGGTTGCGCTTTAGATTTAGATATAGACCGTGGGTTGGCAAGACAACGCTACACTCTTTCTAAGCCCTATAGAGCCCTGCCTAGGGAAGTCAAGCCTCTTTCTAAGGTGGTCATATTGTGTAGCTGACTCTAGCTGACTAGACAGGGTGCTAGCGCGTTGTCTCTATCACTCTATAACTGTCTTTAGACCCTTGATACATATGAGACATCTATGTGAGACACGTTGTATCATATCAGCTTAGAAGCAGTTCTAGAGGGTTGATGAGACACGAAATGAGACACATAGAAGAACATAGGGGCTAAGTGCTGAAAAGAGAAACACTTCTAACTCTTTTTAAAGAGCGATCCTTTTTTGATATACTGAGACAGGGTGTTGTTATATGATGTGTTTATAAGGAAGGGAACGGCAAGGAACTTCAACAGGAACAACAAGGAGGAATTGGTTATGGAAAGCAAGAGCATCAGTCGTGGTCGTCCGGTCGAGCCCGAGGTCCAGGAACGCCGGCTCCTCGAAGAGGCCGAGAAGGTTCGCGAGATCGAGAGCCGCTTGGCGGAAGTCAACCTCCGGCACTTCGCCGGAATCGATACCGCCCTCCGGCTCGTTCGCCGGCTCGAGAAGCACCTCGCTTCGGCTCTGAAGGCTCGGGTGCTCCTCACCGAGAATCGGTAGCTGTTCGATGTGGTCCTGAGATCGCTCAGGGCCACTTAACAGAGCTCGATTCTTTTGATTTACAAGCGATTACTATAGATGATATGGTGAAACCATGAAGAAACAAACGACACCCGAGGTCAGTGGATTCGAGAAGAAAGTTGACACCCTCAAGGGCATCGTCAGCGAGATCGAAGACCTCAAGTCGAGAGCTTCAGTTCTCGAGGACGAACTGAAGCAGGAGGGAGCTTCGAGGATCTCCTCGTTCGGTTCTCTCAACTTCCTCGGCTCAGACGCCATCGCTCAGATTCAGAAGAGGCGGCCCAGCATCTCTTCCACGAAGGTCGATGAGCTGCAGAGTGTCCTTGGCGACAAGTTCGGCCTCCTCTTCGATGTGGAGACGGACGGCTCGTGGACTCTCAAGCAAGATCGGGTCAGCGAGCTCCAAACCATCATCTCGAAGGCTGGGTGGAACTTGAGGAAGTAGGCGCAGTAAAGAAGTGACGACGGAAGGGTCCATAGCTCAATTGGCAGAGCATCAGATTCTTAATCTGGTGGTTGTGAGTTCAAGTCTCACTGGGCCCACTGAGGAGGAAGCAGCAATGACTTTGAGCAAGGCAATCGAGATTGTGGAAAAGACAGCAGTCTCTCTGCCATGGGAACAGTTCGAGGCAGTGAAGATTGTTCTGGAAGCTGCGAAGGTGGCGAACAAGATCAAGATCGAGATGGAGTTCGGCGCCAGTTACATTTGTGTCTCTTGCGGGAAGACAATCGGTCCTTTCCGTGATGAACTCTCGGAGAAGGAGTTCTCGATCTCTGGGTTCTGTCAGGAATGTCAAGATAAAGTCTTCGAATAGTTGTTGCGTGCAAAGCACGCGTGACGCGCTTTGGCGCGTCACTTCTCTTTCTCTCCTTCATAAAGTTCGTTCTTAGGAGAGAGATCCTATCGGATCCCTATATATAATATATCCTACCGGACAGTGTCCTATTTTATCACATTTATTTTTCAATTGTTTAAAAAGAATACCAAAAATTCTCGGGAATAACTTCTTCACATAAACCTACGTCTCGTTAAGCAGTTGTTCGAAAAAGAAATAGGCTACTCTTTTTGATGCGGTTTCTGAAGGTTTTGAATGTTTTTTGATGCGTTTTTGATCGCTCTTGAAAGGAGCCTCAAGAGACAGATCGGACAAGGTTCTTCCAGTTCTCTCTATTATTCTTCCGAGCGAGCTTTCGGATCCTGCATGCTTTGATAAGAGTTCTCACGTTAAACTGAGGGAGTGTCTCCTTCACAGAGCCGAGATATTCGAGAACTTCTCTCTTGAGTTCGATATCAACCTTTGGCTCAATGAACTCGAGAATCTCAGTCATATAATCATAGAGTTCTGGCCTCGACATTGACAAGTTGATTGTAATCGTTCGGCTTTTCACTGCTTCATCAATACGATTTGCATCGATGTTCGAGATAAAGATGATTCCACCACGGAAAGTGAAGGATGGATCGAGAACTTCTGGAAGACGAGAAGAGTGCCAGCTGATTCTCCTTGTCTCATAAGAATCGAGAGCACACTTTAGAATATTGATTGAAATATCGTCCTTAAAGACGGAATCACAATCATCGAATACAATCACTGACTCTCGATTGTCATGGAGAATCATATAGAGACCGAGAGGAGAAGAATGACCCTGAACGTATAGGTAATCCTTCCCTTCAATCTGATCTCGATGATCGAACTTCCTCTTGACAACAAATGTCTTTCCGATTCCACTCATTCCAGTCACAAGGAGAGAAGGACTCCCTTTATCAATAACGAGGTCAACGAGATCTCTGAGATAATCAAAGCGTTCCTTTGGAGCGAAGGAAGAAAGAAGAGGATCTGCAGAAGAAGAAACTGAAGGAGAAGAACTCGAAGAAGAAACAGAGAAGAAAACTCTCTTTCCCTCTTTATGGTCAACGATAATAGCACGTGAAGCAAGAAGCTCACGAATAACGCCATAACAAGAAGAATACTTCTGAGAACTTTTGAAAGCGATGTCGTCAATAGAGAAACAAGCGCCATATGAAAGAATAGTATCCTTAATGATCTTCGTGTCCTTCATTTTGAAAAGAAACTCCCTCTTAAAAGAAGAAAAGAAGAGAAGAATACCATTATCAATTCAGAATCCTATCATATAGCAAACAAACTGTAAATCAAAAAGATACACAATTCATACTTCCCCAGGCTCATCTCCCTAGGGAAAAAGAACGAGGGCTCTCTTTTTTGATATACTTTTGGGGGCTGGAGGGTTATAGTGGTTTCAGGATCAAGGAGGTCCTAAAAGATGTTGAACAAGAATCTGATGGTTGCTTTCTTCTTTCTGTTCCTTGGAGCCTGCGAGGGCATTCCCGAAGAGGAGGATGGAGCTGGTGACGATGCCGGAGATGTCAGCGATGCTCCTCTGTTCGTCCCCATCTGCAGTGATCCCTTCGACTGCACTCCGGAACGGGCATGCGATCTGACCCCCGTTGTCCTCTCCTACTCGGATCTCGAAGTTCCCTTCAAGATCGAAGGATCCTTCACTTCTCCTCATGCGACATATGGAGTAGCAGACGACGCCTTCTTCTCTCTGAGCTGGAACACTATCGAGATCGGCTGGACCGGAGTTCCTGAAGGATCTCACAGCTTCTCGATCGAATTCAACTGCGAGGGTTCTCTCTGGACAGTGACGAAGGAACTCGATGGAGAGGTCGACACGAAGGAATTCAGCGGAAGCTGTTCCTTCGATTCCTTCAATCCCGCCCTTCACGCAGCTCCCGATTGCTCCTTCGATTCAATCTGCACCGCTGAATAGCTCATTCTCTCACTCCTCGAAACCCTCAAAAACGAATTCTTATCCACGAAAAAAGCTACGAGAAGTGCCGAGAGCGCACTCGCTGGCGCGAGATCAGCGCATTCTCTTCGATCAAAATTTTTCATTCTAGAATCGATTTTCCGAATTCAGTTTTTCGATCCTCTCTCTTTATATCTCCTTGATGTTTTTTGATACGGCAGAGAAATGATTTTTCTGTGTCAAGAACTACAATCTTTGCTTCTGTTTCTATTCTGATTTTTCGGAGTAACTAGCGTCATATTTGTTGTTGTTGTTGTACATGGCATATCTGTATTATCTGTTCTGGTTTTCGATTGCTACTATAGTCCTTTGAATTACTATTTTGAGGGTTTTGATTTCAAGTAATAGAGTGTTTTTTGATACAATTTTAGAGAACATTTTTGTCTTTGAGGGTTGATTATCTCGATTCAATTGTCACATCTTGAGGGTTAGTTGTTTATTTCTGATAGAGCAGATTGTTTCTTTCTTCTTCTTCTCAATCAAAAGTCATACCCTAGAAACTCTAGATCTTCTCTATATAGTCTTTCTGTGATTTCTCTTGTCTTATCATCATAATCTTTGAAATCATCCATGAAGTCATTTTTTATCTTCTCTTTGAATTCTTCCTTCTCTTTATCATCGAGAAATACTTGTGTTCTTAATGGGTTTTCATTCCAGATTATTTTCATTTTATTCATTCACTTTTCAAAATGCTCTATATAATATTGCTCAAACCAACAGTCTTGAAGTTGTTTTTGAATTCTCTCTTTTTCTTCATTCGATTCAAAAAGTCCTTTTTTAAGTTTTTCTTTTATTTTATTTTCTTCTTCTAAGAGTTTCACAATTCTAATGTCTTTTTTATTCATTTATTCTGCATTCTTCTAATGATATCGGAACTCCATCACAAGTGTATTCAAGCCTCTTTTCGAATAATGAACACTCACCAGAGTTTTTAAAAAACGAACAACACCAAAAATCTGTTCTGCAATGAATTGCTATATTCTGATAACTCTTTTCGAAACGTCTTTTATTAATGCTTACGGCCTTGTAGATGTTTATTATTTTTTCTATATCTCGCATTATTCACTTTTTATCTCAACATACTTATCCACATCATAGTCTACAAATCTATTCTTTATTATCTTTTTATATCCATAATCGGGAAGATTCATAATCACAACGTCAGAAACCTCTATGATATTGATATACTCCCAGGGAAATTTAATTTCGCTATTAAGATCATCATCTCCATTGTACTCAAAGATTATATTGAAGTCATGATCGAGAAAGAACTTTGGATTATATTTTGTATTTTGATTCAACTGTCTATTAAACTCGATAAATAAAAATTTTGTATTCGCAAATTCGCTCGCTGCCGCTTGCCACAATAATCGTTTTTCTTCCTGCTTTGATGTTCCAATCATTTCATTGAATGTCTTCACAGTCATATTCACATTACCCTTACCATCAAATAACACTGGATCTGATGAGCAGAATGACAGCACAGATTCATCGATGCGAAATAATGCACCATCATCACCCTCAACGATGTCTCCTGGTTTAGGATCTGGTAAAACCAACTTTTTATTCGCAGTGCGCGGTCGTGCCATCTCAATATCTCGCTTATCGTGTTGTGTTTCTCGATCGTTATCATCTGTAGAACTCATTGAGATCTCCTTTCTTGAAGAACTTATATACATCCGTAAACTTCTTTATTTCTTTTCTGTGGTCAACAATGCGGCTTTCAATAAAGTTATATGTTCTCACCTTGTTTGATCGAGATCCGAAGTCTCTCTGCTCCCTCACAATTTGTGATTCTTTATCTCTTTCAATTGTCTCAAAGTGAGTTTCAACTTGTTCTTTTAGAATATCAAGAGCTGCCATTTTATTTTTGTATTGATCTCGGCCATTTATGAAAACAGAGAAACCAGTTGGATTATGAATTGCCCTCACTGCTGAAGAAACTTTATTTTGATTTTGGCCGCCAGAACCATGTCCGCGTTGAGTTGTGATCGAGACGTCTTTTGGATCGAAGTGTTCTGTTTTCTCCCTTGTTTTCATGAGCGACACAGAAATCATCGATGTATGTCTCTTTGAACCTTTTTCTGTTGGCGGAACTCGTTGAACGCAATGTTTTCCTATTTCTCCTTCGAAGAGGGAATATGCATGCTCTCCCTCAATTGACATAATGATATTTCCAAATGAATGATGTACTTTATCAAAGGATAGATTGTTTAAAGACGCCCACTTAGTATAGAGACAAAACATGTCTTCAACGAACAACTTCGAATCATCGCCACCCTCACCATGTTTAATGTCAAAGATACACTCTTTCTTTTATCATTTTCTCATTCTCCTTTATTTATTCTCTTGCTAGGGGCGTACAACACAATTTATCTTCTCTATCACGATTTAATGCGTCGATAATATCATCGGCTATGATTTCAAATAGCTTTTTATCTTCGATGAGAGTCCCTTTAAAGTGATAAACACCATTGCTATCTATTTCTTCAGTGAGATTTTGTTTATCAAACCATTCGACACAATTTCTCTCGATTATTTCAATCAATTTTCTTTTTGTCATCTTTTCTCTAACCTCTCGAAGCTGGTCTTCTTTGAATTGGCCTACTCGATCTACAATCTACTAAACGTGTTGAAGCGACTGTGCTTCCTCCCCCTCCAGTTCCAGTATAAAAAACTTCAAGTGTTATACAATCAATTGAAACGCGTCTATTATATGTTGTTGCGGAAAAACCAACAGCAACTCCAAAACTAGAATCCTTGACCCAGGTAGGATCAAGAGCAAGACCCCATAACTCACTTGAATCACCGAGAGTAACAGCGTCAGGTGTAGTTTTCGGTAAAGTTATAGAAGGACTAGCTAAATTAGTTCCACCCCTCACTCCATCTTCATCTAAAAGTTGAGCTAAATCAATTACTTCATCACCATTATATCCACAAGCAGTTACGACACATTCAACTCCATTAATTGTTGCATCGTCTGGAACTGCTGAAAAATCAAAATTATATGCATATAAAACATATGTTGAACCTGCAGCCGGGAACCAATCACTATCGGAATTCGTTGAATCGCAAGCTTCTATGTTCACAATATCATTAAAGCCAACATCATCCCAGGGTGCCTCTGCTGCTTGTGATTCATCTGCTGGTAGCTTCGTTCCTGTTGTTGACATTTTTTTGTTCCTCTATAGATAAATATTACTTCATTGTGCTTTCTAATATGGATGAAGATCAATCCACTCAGTGTCACCATTTTCATGTTTAACTTCTAGTCCAGCAAGTTTATCTTCTTGAAGCTCATAATCAGTTATTACAGCTCCAATGAGCTTCTCATCATAAAACTTTTTTCTCTTTTCATTTTCAATTTCATATTGACAACTCACACAAAAGAATTCTTGACCGTTATGCTCTTCTTTGAAATGGAGGCAACGGCTACTATCTAAAATATATGATCTTTGACATTTATCACAAGTTAGGCAAATTTCAGTTACAACTGTTGTGGTTTCTGTTTTTGTTTTAGTTATTTCTATTGGCATATCTTAAAATCCTACTTTTCTCTCTTTCATCTCATTTGACCCAATTCGTTTTTTATTTATCATCGAATAGAGATCGGCGAGGATCATATCTTTTGTGATATCTTGTTTTTCTGCACTTTTTTCTTTTAGCCATTTCATCGATTCTTCTTTGTTCAACTTATTAAACTTTATTATTGCCGCACATCTTCCTTCTCTCGATAACGCTTTATGAATTTTGTTAAAGGGTTCGTTCGTTGTGATTAGAAATATGATTTTGAGTCCCTGACCAATGAATCCATCTGATATATTGAGAAGTCTCGAAAGAGCTTGACCAGTTCTATTCTTCGCATCTTCTGTTATAAATTCATCAGCATCTTCGAGAATAATGAGTTTATATTTTTGATTCTCGACACTGGTTGTGACTCCATCAAGAATTAGTGAGTTCATGTATTTCATATCATTAAAAAAACATTCTGGATCAAGAACATAATATAAATCGCATTTGTTTTTGAGAAAACGTGAAAGTGCCCTTATCATATACGTTTTTCCAGTTCCTGGTTCGCCATGGAACAATAAAAGCTTTCCGCTCATATTATCAATATTGTCTTTTAATGAATTAACTGATTCAAGAGTATCAGCATTATAGTTCTGTATTATTTCATCAAGAAGTGGAGCTTCAATTTCTCTAACCCCAGAGGTGTATCCACTTTCACTAAGAGACACAAATGATACTTTTATGTTATCTTGTTTTGTTTCTTTTTCAACATGAAGTTTCGCTAATATTTCTGTAATTTTTTCTAATTTCTCATCTGAATTCGCTGATATCGAAAAAAATATGTAAGGATTAGTTTTCATGTTGATCGTGTTGGTCATGTTTGTTACTCTAATATGAGCTATTATATCATCATTTCTAGCCAATATTTCATGATCATCATTTCTTATTTCTGCAGATATGTAATCTTCTCCATCTGTTACACCAAGTGGTGATGTAACACCATTGATAATACCCGAATCCGTCTCTATATTTTTCTTCTTCATATTAATATAATCAACATGAAACAACATTTTAGACAAACCAGTTGTTTTCAGCAGTTTGTCGAGTTCTAATTTTTCAACTTCTATACTTATTTTTCTTATACAGTTAAATTGATGTTTTTCGCTTTCTTTTATAAAGAGAGATACTATATAATCATGTTCAAATCCCGAAGAGTATGCTTGAAATGTTGTATGTATTGGCACATTATCTCCTTACAACAAACTTCGCTCTTACTGCCGCATCGAGAGCAGCATCGATTGCATCTTTTTCATTTGAAGCGCCAAATATTGCAACTCCGGTAAAATACGGCTCACTTCCATCACCAAGTTGGAAAGTCGAGCAATACTTATCATTGATCTTCTTCACATCGAGAACAAAGCCGTCGCAATAAGCTCTCTTAAAATGAACACTTGGTGAACTTATATTCGGTTCATCGTGCTCGTGTATGAATTCAATCTTCTTCGGTAATTTTATCATTTTTAAATTGTGGATTTAGACATTTGTTTGTCATAAAAGAATCATGAGTATATTTTTCATTTTCTTTTATGTTCGAAATTATTTTATCAGAAAGCGCTTTAAGTAAATTGTTAACTGGACAAACCGCATATTGTATTGGTTTATCAGTTTTATTATCAATCCATGTGCAAAAATCGATAATGCTACAATTTATGGCATATTGTACTTTGCCACTATAATTCGTACATGGATCTTTAACGCATGCTGCTTCACAGTCTTTATGACAATATCCGTCTTTATCACAATGCCATTTCATATTTATCTCCACATATTATGGCAACAAAATCCAATCGAGAATTCCCTCGATGTACTCTGCATAGTTGTGCTTTAAAATGATTTCATTGTCTCTATAGATCCATTTGTAATCATCGAAGAACTTATCATTCTTTTTTATTTCTTCTGAGTCGACAATAACATGATAGGTTACGTTTATTGTGTGAGATTGAGAATCGAAAGGACCATCATCGAAGATCGTTTCGAATGTACCAATTTGTTCAATGAGTTTATAAGATTCGATACCAACTTCTTCACTTAGCTTTCTCTTTATACAATCTTCGAGAGTTTCGTTCTTATAGAGCCGACCACCTGGAAACCAATATTCATTCTGAGCTGGTTTTTCTGTTCTCTTAAGAAATAGAAACTTCTCTTTACATTCTACAACAACGTCAACACAGGGAATCGGAAAACTTCCGAGCATGAGTTTATAGAGATTTTTATCTACTTTTTGAATTTGTTTCATAATTCAACCTCCACAAAAATTCACAAGTGATCTTATTTTTTCAATGAGTTTTAAACAAACATCAATAGGAGAAACTAATTTAGCTTCTGCATAACAATACATTCGTCTTGCTTTATCGCGATCTTGTTCCGTCTTTTTTCAAATTTAAAGACAGTCGTCGTAATGCTCCTTCAATTTGCTCTAATGCAGTTCCACAATCTTCACCCACTGGAACAAATTCCATAAGTAAGCGTTCTAAATGTTTTGAGCGCTCCATTTCCATCGTTGTCAATCGTTCTATCTCTGCTTGCAAATCTTTAATTTTGGTATCTTTATCTTTCACACATATTGAAACAATATCGGTTAGACCTTTCGCAAGTCTCTTTGATTTTTCTTCCGTCCAATCGCCTTCTGCACCAAAATGAGCACCATCACTCATGTTTCTATTCCTCTTCTTTAAGAAGATACTGATTATTGATTGCCTTAAACGATATCACTTGTCCACTCCACAATAGATTCGACTTGAACACGAGCCCTTCTCTTTTCTTATTCTTGTTGAGAGAACTGTTTCCTTCTGCATACTTTAGAAGTGAGTCAATGTCTTTAAATTTGTCAAACACATAAAGCTCTTGCTCAAGAATCGGAACATGTTCAATAAGCGGATTCATCTCACTAATTTTTCCAAGAAGCTCATAACGTTCTTTTGGAACGAGATGTCTCTGACTATTTATGTCCCAGATATTAAAGATAAAGAAGTGTTTTCCTGTCAATTGAAGTTTGTTCTTTTGGATTCCTTCACCAGCAAACTCACCTTGAAGAGCAACATTGAGGTTCAGAGTTTTTAGAATATCATTGATTTTCAACTCTTTTGCAGTGCTCCAATACGCGTCTTCTTCTACTTCTTCAAGCCACAAGTTTCGAGAACATACACCAAATTCTCCATCATTGAAAAAGAATGTGCCGCTCATTCCATCGACTTTTTCTGATACTTCAAATGGAATTGAAACTCCCTTAAAATATTCTGGATTGAAGTATTTCGAAAGATTTTGAATTCTCTCTTCATCAGTCTTGCAAAGAAATGAAGGCCAGTTTCCTTTTGCTTTTCCAGTAAGATAACCAGAAAGAGGAGGGTCCCACTTCTTTACTTTGAGGAGATCTGAATAATCGAGTTCTGTTGAAACTGCTATGCTCGAAAATTCATCGAGTTTCGAAATTGGTATGAGAAGTCCTTGAGAAAGAGTTCCACGAAGTTTCATCGTCTTGATTCTGAAACCTTCACCACCATCGAACTTCCGATAGCAACTTTTTCGAAGGAACTCGAAGCGAGGTTCAATTGGGAGAAATGAATCGATCTCAAAGTATATACCGAGATCACCCGGCTTAAATTCACCCTTTGATACAACGCATTGCCAACCGCCAACTTTCGCTAGTTCAATCTTATCAGCTCCCTCAATTGGAAGAATTTCTGATATGGCTCTAACTGTTACGAGTTTCCGTTCCATGCTAATTAAGCCTTTCTCACAAAATATGGTTTACTTAGTTCCATCATCGCTTCAAGTATTTGTTTTTCTCTATTGATGATATATTGATTTTTTGGTAGTTCTTTTGTTACGGTCATCGTCATTAGTTCTTCGGTATGCTGATGGTTATTGGACTTCGAATTGTGTTTCGCTTGCCATCTCTCTAAACCTTCTGCACGAGAAATTAAAATTGCTTCATGAATTTCTCGTTCGATATTCCCAACAAAAAATTCAAGATTTTCAGAAGTGTTGTTAAGTAATAAGTCGGCGTTTACAATTGTGTTACAATTTATGGTGAGCGGCTGGTGCTGAGAATCTATTATAGAAAAATAATGATAAAAAATCTTTCTACAGTCACATTTTTGGCCGATTAGCATCGAGAAACAACTATTCGGAAAACGGAACGTCACTTGTTGTGTTTCCTGTTTCTTGTCACAAAAAATGCAACTGCCATTTATCTTACTATAAAGTTTCAAATACTTATTAAGGGTCGAAAGTTTAATTGGCAGTTTTTGACCTTCATAACATACATCATGTGTACAGAAATTGATATTTATGTTTTCATTGAAAGAAACAGATTGTATGGCATAAGCACTCATGCTACAAAATAAACATTCATTTTCAGAACCATATTTGACGTCAGACATTTTTCTGTCCTCTAATTAGTTCGACAACTCTATCTGCAATGATATTTCCGTGACATTTAAAAGGATTGTTACAACCACAACTGATTATTATTTCTTTCTTTTTCTTGAGCAATTTTACGATCTTTTGAGGTTGTTTGTCAACTGTCTTCACATATTGAGAATATCTATTCAACATTCTCTCTCGTGGGTTTCCAACATCGATGATACTTTCGAGCTTCAAGAATTCTTTTGGAATCTTAATATTCTTTTTCTCGAAGTTGTTGACGATGATTGTATAACCACTTACTTTAATAACCATTTGAACATCATTCTATCAATAAATGGCTTCAGTTGAAATCAAGAATTTTTATTTAGGAGAGTTCTACTTCTTTTTCTGCTTCCTCGACAATTATTCCATCTCGAAACCATTGAACTTGAAATCGCTTTCCACATTGGTCGCATTGTTCTTCTCGTGGTTTTTTGTTCACAACATCGAAGAAGTAGTCATCGGCATATCCCCATAACTTAATCGAATGTTTGTGATTGTATTTTGCAAGATCTTCATCTTTATGAAGACAAGAACAGTCGAATCTAAAAAGTATATCTCGGCCTCCTACTAGTTCAAATCTTTGTTTCAATAGTCACCGCTTTGTACCTGCAAACACGTGAGACCGATTTCATTTCTCCACATTTCAACAACTTGGTTTCTATCGTCGAGAACGAATTCAACAAAGAACTTTCCTCTTATATGTTCATCAAAGAGTTCTTTCTTAACAATCGAATCTTTTCGGTTATCGTCATCTTTGCGCATGAAGAGATCATATGATATTTCTGTTCTCAGCTTCGACTTAAAGTCTTGAGTGAAAACGTATTTGCTTATCCACGTTTGTGTATCATTTCGAGCAGCTTCTTTGCGCCCTGAAAAGAACACGATGTATATTTGCTCACTGAAATCGTTATTTGCACTAAGTTCGTAGTTCACATCTTTTCCAAGACAATAGTTGCGAACAATGTTTATTATTTCTTCTTTCGGAGTATCAAGGAGAACTTTTGTTGTGTCATAAATGTCTCGATCACCTTTTTCAGTAATAGTTCCGTCGAGATCACAAATGATACAATGGGGAAGCGAGGGATCTTGATCGAGTTTCTTAATTTTCTTTAGAGGAGCGACATACCTATCATACATTCCCCTTATCACTTTTTGTCCAACATGTCCAACAGTTCTCTTGTTATCTCTGTCAATCGCTTCAGAAAGAGAAATATCAAAAAACTTCACCTCAAGTTCATATTTTTCTTTATGTGAATTGCATTGTGGACAAAGTGGTCGCCTTCCACTGTCTTCATAAACAACATTTCCTCGCGCTGGTAAGTGACCACATGTATCACACGATTCATTAAGATCTGTGCGGAGCCACAATTGATTGTATTTTTCAACGATTTCTCTCATTCTTTTTTCATGTTTGGGGTCCAAGTTTGTGTCATCAATTATAATGTTATAACCATCTTCCATGAATTGTTTTATGAGAAGATCTCTAATCTTTAGAACACACTGCTCGTTCTTCTTCGACCACTTATTGTTATCGAGCATGAGTCGGAGATCGTCTTTGTTGATCCGCTTCCATTTTTCTGGCTCTTTATCAATAAGTTCACGAGCCCATGTTGACTTGCCTGAAGCAGGGAGTCCTTTGCACAATATTAGTTTTTTTGTCATCAGTTCAAGTCTTCTTTTTTAGTTGTAAGTGTTTCCGAAACATCATGTATCTGCTGTCTATATTTTAGTTCATTTGACAAATTTTCAGCACCAACAACATCAATTAGTTTATTGAAATTGAAGTCGTCAAGACCTTCCACACAATCATTCTTTCTGTTTTCAGAGTGCCAATTGAATGCGTTTATAACAACTTCAATAAATCGCTTTTTTCCGAGACTATCAATAAATGATTGACAAAATGTAAATAAGCATGCAACGAGAGCAAAAGCTAAAAGAGTTTCGTTTAAAGTATTTTTAATGAGCCTTTGATCAATAACATATTTCAATATAATAGAAGACATATCTTTTTCTACCGTCACAATTTGTTCTGTTAAAATTGCAACTAGATATTCTTTTTGTAGCTTTTTCGGAAGTTTTTTGTTCTTTTTATACTGTTGATATACTTTTTTCTCTAGGTCGTTTTCATCTTTAAGTTTCTCAATATTCGTTGCTAAGTGTTTAGTACAGATTTTTTCTAGATCACTTTTTAAATCTGCGTTTTCGACTATACTCTCAATAATCTTGATCCATTGTTTTTCGGGAGATTGCTTTTTATTGCTTTTCATTTTATCCTCTAAAGAAAGATCTACTTGACCCTATAAAAAAATAAAAGATATTTGCCATTGTTTCTACTGCATTTTCTATTGCCCACCTCGGTGATGGTCTTCCGCTAAATGCACCTGTTTTTTCTGCTTGCATCTCTATAATTTTTCGTGGTTCTCTAACATTAAGTTTCAAGTTTTTCCATATCTTGTCAACGATTTCTTCTCCTCTGCTCTTCACAAGTTCATCAATTTTTCCTTCATATGTTTGATGACCACCAAATAATGTCGCCCAAACATGATCTCTCACACAAGAATCAGCACCAAGATGAGCACAACATGAAGCTGCTTTGATCCAATTGCTGTCTGTCCACATTGTATTCTTAAAAATAAAATCAGCCATAACCGCAGATGTTGGGAATGTAAACTTAAAGATGTCCTTCGTATAACCATTTATGTCTAGAAGTTTTTGAACTGGATGTTCTTGCTCACAACCTCTTATAAGAAATTCATTCCACTTGTTCGCTCGTACAGATATCGAAATGATTTCTGGTTTTTTGAACTTCGTAATTGAGCCATCTTTATTAAAGAGATAACCCATATACTTCATATCTCTCGTTGGCCTACAAAAATGAGCGAGGGCACCTCCGTCATGATTGAGAACGGAGTCAGTTTCATATGAACCGATGTTAAAGATAATATCACTCGCATAATCAGGAAAAGATGAATACTTTACAGCAATATCAACCTCAGAACTACTGAAATTAAGACGTTCGCAAACGAGCCTCGTTAGGATATGATGTGAGTCGTAGTTCATCAGAATCTCTTTTCTCTAAGATTGCAATCAGCGTCTTCAATAAAATTCCATAACACTTTAGCTCTTGCTTCTTCATATTCTTCCTCTGAAACTGGTTGTGTAATAGAAATATCTGCTCCTGGTGTTCCATCACTATTTGAATAAAGATTCTTAAGCAATATTGTTATGTATCCATTCGAATCCTTTTGAAAAGAAAAGTATTGATATGTCTTTTTGTCCTCATCATACGAAACAATCTTGTAATATGTGTTCCAATAATCGTTTTTCTCTGGGTGTGAATAACAGTTATCGCGATACACATATGTCTTTCCGATATATTCTTTCCAAATTTTCTTTTTTATAACGATCTTTTCGAGTTCTTCATCTCTTTGTTTTATTAGTGCTCTTGTTTCTTGTTGAAGTTTTGATATCTTGTTATTTATTGACTTTATTTTGTTATTCATTTTGTTCTCCGTTTTTTGCTGAACTCCGCCGCGGCCCCCCGGAGCAGCTCGTCGGCCGTGCGGTAGCGTTCGTCGTGCGCGCCGGATTTTTTTAATTGTTTTGCTTTGTCAGTTATTGCAGTCCCTCGTCGGAGTGAAAGACCTGAGTGTATCATAGCTTGAGCTATATTGCAAATATATATTTTTGCTGATCCGTCTATTTTAAAGTTTTCTTTCACTCGAAATGGTGTACCAAATAACTCCCAACCATCATTTAACATCTCATTTACTTTATCTTTTACCGCAAGTGTTTCTCCGATAACGATTTCATATTTCATATTATTTCTCCTTTTATCTCCTACAACCTACTGAAGTGTTCGACATTTTCCTAAAGTCGCAATAAATATCACTATGAAGTCTTCTGTATCTATCTAACAGATCAGTTTTTCCATTTTCTCCGACATTAAGGAATTCAATCAAGATGAAATTTTCTAATTGATCGAGCACATATTCTATAAGAGTTTCATAAGTCATAATATTGATGATTCTACTATACTAATACACATTTCGTCAATCTTCTTCCTGTTCGATTCTTTCGGAAGAATATTACAATTGTCGTAAAGATCTTTCATTTCGTTCTCTTTTTGGACCGCATATTCTTTTATCTTGTCGTAAGTTATTTCGGTTCCATCGAGCCAGATGCCTTCTCTTATTTTACGAACCTGTTCAGCATTATCAAGACGAACTTTAAGTTCACCAGTTTTTAGAAGATGACAACCTTGCTCCATGAGTCGAACTACATGAGATCCATGCTTCGTATCGAAGCCAAATTTCTTTTCGAGTTCAGCTCTCTTCGGATTTCTTGTCTTCAACCAATCTTGATACTTGTTCCAATCATTCATAAGACGATAATAGGCTTGTTCTCTTTGAAGAGCCGCAATGAAGTTTTCGCTACATCCAGTGAGTTTTTGAATAAAAGGGAAAGCAGAATCTGGAATTCCTCTACTTTGAATGAGACCCTCCCAACCTGGAAATGCCTCTGATGTCACAATGGTTACCACAGTTCGATAGAGGTCATTCATTTCCGGCATTATGCTAACAGTGTCACGAAGAATATGAGCGAGAGTCACATAAAATGCACCAATCTGTTCCTTCGAAATTAGTTTTTCTTGTGGAGGAAGACCATAATCTTCTCTCCTCGGTTCTTCTTTTGGTGGATTGAGCAACCACTTCCGATGAACTTCTATTCTGTGAATTTGCGCAATAGCATAACCTGCATATGTCCAACGAGCTTTCTTAGATAAGAAAAGTTGTCTATTTTGAACGAGAAGATCATATGTTGGCGTTCTTTCAAGAATACAGTCTTCTGGAGTGAATAACAATTCTATTACGTTTGGATTTACATCACTAGCAAGTTTGAGGTACTTTCGAATATCATAAATTGTAGTTCCGTCGACATTCCCTTCGCCCTTCGCTTCAACTTGTTCAACGCGCTTCATAAAGCCAAGGAAATATTCTTTTGTTGGTATAAAGATACCGCGAATATCGATATCACTTTCTGGAGTCGCCATACCATAAGCATGACTTCCAGTGATCATACGAACGATATATTTTCCAGGAATGGCTGGTCTTTCACAACTTTTCAATTTAGAACATCCTTATCGTCATCATCGTCTTCATCGCTATCTTCATAATAATCTTTTTTCTCTTTTCTCGGCGTACTCGGTTGAGGGCCAATATCGAGTCCTGTCATCTTGAGCGCTATCTTAAATTCATTTTCGAAGCACTGTTTTCCAAAGAACATTTCATCAACGATCATTTTGTCAACCGAATTTTCTGGAAACCTTTTGAGCATCTGTTTGTTATAACCAAGTTCGAAGGCGAGGGCCCGAGTTGATAACTCAACACATTCAGAAAGCTCAATAAAATCTTGATAATCGAGTGTTTCTATTTTTGTTTTACTTGCTTCAAAATTAGAATATTGTTCATAGTTGTCTTTAGAGAAAGATGTAATAACTTCTCTAATTTGTTTACACAAAGTTGCGAGGAGTTCTTCTCTCGACTTCTTTTGTTTTTTAGTTTTCCTCATCTTATATTCTCAATCATTGCTACGACATTCTGAACAACAAAAGGCAAAAAAATCAGTACACATTGCGCTACATCGAATTAACGTTTCTTCATTGTTTTCATATTTTTTCATACAATTATCTTGACAATTATTATGTGAGATACTACAGTCATGGTAACACTTTTCATAACAAGATGAAATCAAAAAAAGTATAATCACCAAAATAAAAATTCGTATCATTATTCATCCTTGTGCAAGAATCTTATAAGGATTCTTTTTTTATAACATGGAATCCACAATAATAATTTTTGCCACCATGATAGACTGAGATCGTCGAGAAGACATCGAGCTATATTCTCATAACCTTTTGGTATACTAATCATTTTAAATTCTTTAATTTGTTGCTGTGCCACTTACCAATTGCAACATAACAGCACAGAATTGGAATTACTGTTAAAATCCCCCAAAGAGGAGATATATTGAGCAATAGCTTGCATAGATATGGAACCATAGTGCCAAGAATCACTCCAACTACCATTACAATCATAGCGTATGTAAGTGCTTTATCGGTTGCTTTATGAATTTCAGCAATCTTGTCCAACACTTTTATCTCCTCCATGGATTCTCAAAGAAATCTGCTGAACAGAGAACTTGTTGTTCTTTTTTCTTTTCAACCTTATTTTGTTTGCTGCTGCTGAACAATTTTTCTTTTATAATTTTTGCTGATTCTTCTCTACTTATACCTGTAATCGTAGCATAGTCATTGATTAAACCATTACATTTGCCATGACGATATGAATCTTTTAATACTGACATCATCATTATGCAAAAATCAGAATTTCCAGTTTTTCCACAAATGTCGCACGTGTGCTGATTGAGAAGAAATTGTTGATAGCGTGGATCGCCTTTTAATTTTTTCTCGTGTTCTTTGTATGGATCGACTTTTCCCTTTATATTTTCAACTTTATTAACATAAAATCTTGAAACCCATACCCCAGCATCAATTTCTGCCATAATTTGTATACAATCATATTCCATATCAACAATTTTAGTTGGCCATTTAACTTTATTTAATCTATTTTTATACCAATCTTCAGGCATAGAATCTAAGTAACCGTCTTTGAGATTAATAAGATCACCTATTTTGAATATTTCTTTTTTAACCGACGCAACATCATCGTTTTTATGGATACGGACATGATCAGTAATTGATGTGGTCGAGACGTATACTGGGTCTTTTTCAGGCGGCGGAATGCTCGCCGCGTTTGTTTTTTTCAGATACATATCTTTTGCAGCATCAAATAATCTCCGAAACTCACTTTCGCTCTTTAACCAACCACGATCATTGTTTTGATTTTCAAATAAAGAATACCATGCCTTGGTAACAAATTTTTCACACTCTAAACAGTACTCAATTATGTCAGTTTCTCTGTTATTCCAATCATTATACCAATTGTGGGGTTGCGCCTTTGTACTTCCACAAATATAACATTTTCCCATTTCTTATTCTCCCTTCTTTCGAATGAGCGTTGATTTTCTTAGCTTCACATTCTTATTCTTCTTTGCATAATCTCTTGATGAATGATTTATAGCATCGAGTTCTTTTATACGTTTCTTTGTCTCTGGCTCTTCACACATTTGTTGCACCTCCTTGAGATAATCAAAAGATAGTTTTTCATCATTCCATGGTTTAAATTCTTCTCCATCCCATAACAAGATATCACTTGGTTTATTGAAGCCACATCTTTGATATTCATCTCCACCATCAACAAAGATTGCTCCACACTTACATTGTTGAAAATCATGAACACTTTTACTTTCAATGACAGTTCCGCACCTCGCACATTTTGCCTTGTTCATTCTGGTGGTCCCTCCGGATTATCTTTCGATATGGCTAATGACTCATCTTCAGTAAAACCACAGCTTGGTAATTCTTCAACAAAGACCCATTTTACATCTTTACCTTCGCAACGACATCTCCACACTCTCTGTCTATGTTTAAAACATACACTCATTATCTTTCCTTTACTGCTCTTCATATGCTCTTGAAATTTATTTGCCATTCTTTTCTTTCACCTTAGATTTTTTAATTTTTGCCGTTCCTTTTTCTCTTAAGATATGCGATTTCCGATGCAAGTCCAGGTTGATCTCCACCAAGACAAATTCCTTTCAAATTAAAAGGATCTGGACTACTGAGACCGAGATCTTCGTGCTTAAATCTACCGGCTCCTGGAAAACCACCTGCTGCATCTTCGAGTTCTCCCATGTCTAAAACCCACTGTTCTTCATCAGAAATATTATTTCTCTGACAAAAACTTTCTGGATCATCTTTGGGAACAACATATTCTTTCCCTGGAAATTCTAGTGGAGTGTGAACGGGTTTTTCATATGCAGAGAAAGGTGGTTGAAATCGATCAATAATTGCCTGTCCAACAGAAGACAAAAAACATCCAGTTGTTTCGATGATGATTCCAACAGCGATTCCGTAAGCTTCAAAAAGATCTTTAATTTTTTCCATGTTTATAATCATCACTTGAACTAAATGGTAGAGAAATTCCACTACCATATTCAGTTAGAACCCTTTTACCGATTGCTTCACAAAGTTCTTGAGAAGCTTTTGCTAATCCAATTTCTCTGCTTTCAATTCCAGCAGCGACTGCAAGAACTTCTACTTGCGCTATTGCTTCTCGTTCATTTTCGTGGTGAAACCAAAAGCCACAAAGCCATGATCCACAATTTGGTGTTTTACTTGCAACAAGCAATTCCGCTCGATAATAATTTCCAATTTTACGTACTTCAAGAGCGAGTCCGTCATGTTTTTCAGGAGAAGCAAACT
>Ga0265297_10002713_pt1 | contig 34797 bp, 36 predicted proteins | sample Munlanlwell13791_FD_192502 | JGI IMG/M metagenome (GOLD analysis project Ga0265297, IMG submission 192502) | Leachate microbial communities from a municipal landfill in Southern Ontario, Canada - Leachate well 137-91 | ecosystem: Engineered > Solid waste > Landfill > Unclassified | place... | reverse complement strand
CTCGTATTCCTTGAACTTGCGGTGGTTGGTATCGCAGAACCAGCAGTTAAGGTTGCATCCTGAGAAACGCACAAAGAGCTGCTTCTCTCCTAAATACAACCCCTCTCCCTGGACGCTTTCAAAAATCTCGTTGATTTTGCCTTTCATATCCTCTTAACCGATAGCCGGGTCATTCAAGCCTGCCTGATAGAATCCCCGCGCCCGCAGATGACAGCTATCGCAGCTGCCGCAGGGTTTTTCCCCGCCGCGGTAACATGACCAGGTAAACTTAAACGGAACCTTAAGCCTGTCCCCCAACCTGACAATCTCTGCCTTGCCCTTATTGATGAGCGGGGTAAAAATCTTAATGCCTTTACCCTCAACCCCGGACTTTGTGCCGGCAGCGATCACCTTTCTGTAAGCGCTAAAGAATCCCGGCCGGCAATCCGGATAACCGCTGTAGTCCTGCGTATGCGCTCCGATAAACAAGGCGCGAGCGCCTGAAGCCTCGGCAAAGGACAGCGCAAAGCTCAAGAATACGATGTTTCTGGCAGGCACATAACTGGCCGGGATACCGCTCTTTCCTGGAATCCTCAAGCGCAGTTTCTTGCTGTTATCCAAAAGGGCAGACCCCTTCCAGGGAAACGAAATCCTGATAACCTTAAACGGGCAGCCCGAAGAAACGGCAATCTTCCTGGCTGACGCTATCTCGCGGCGATGGCGCTGGCCGTAATCAAAAATAAGGCATTGGCAACTAAAGCCTTTCTTCTTTGCCAGATACAGCGTTACCGCGGAATCCAGACCTCCCGACAAAAGAACAACCGCTTTCTTCATTCCCCGTAATAGCTGGCTGCGCAGGTATCCGATTCCCAAACGGTTACGCTCGCCAATCCCTTGATGCGCGCCTTAAGTCTTTCATAAATGTAACGGGCGATGTTTTCCGAGGTAGGGTTGATCTTCTTAAAATAAGCGCCCTTATTTAAATAACCGTGATCGAGCTTATCGAGGACGCATTTCAATTGCGCTTTGAGCTTCTTAAAATCCATTACCATCCCGGCCTTATCAAGCTTATCGCTGGAAAGCGCGACCTCCACCTTCCAGTTGTGGCCGTGCAGGGATTCGCATTTGCCTTTATAGTTGCGCAGGTTGTGCGCTGCGCTGAAATTCGCCTCTACCTTGACGCTATACATGGTTTACCTTTTTGGCGTCGCTTATCGCGCGGCCCAGGAAGCGGCGCGCGAGACTCGAGAACCACTCAGGGTTATCGCTTACGTAGAATCTCTGCCTGCCGCGGGAGGTAATCCTGCTAAGCAGTCCTTCGCGCGAAAGGATCTCCTTTACCTCAAGCGCGACCTCCTTTGCGGAATCGATTAATGTTGCGTGGCCTCCCATTGCTTCTTTAATCACCGGCTTCAGTAGCGGATAATGGGTGCAGCCCAGGATAACGGTATCAACCCCGGCAGCCTTCAGCGGCTTTAAATAATGCGCCGCCACCTCGCTTACTGCCTTGCCAAAAGTAAAACCCTCTTCGGCAAAAGGCACGAATAAAGCGCAGGCAGCAGTCTTCACGGAAATTGCGGGGTCAAGGCGCTTGATCTCCTGCTCGTAGGCGCGGCTCCTGATAGTGCTGCGGGTGCCGATTACGCCGATGCGCTTGTTACGCGTGGCGTATACTGCCTTCATGGCGCCGGGGGTAATGACGCCCACTATGGGAACCTTAAAATAATTCCTGATGATGGGAAGCGCAAGGCTGGAGACGGTATTGCAGGCAACGCAGATGAGCTTGACGTCCTGCTCCAGAAGAAACAGCATGTTTTCTATCGAGAAACGTATGACCGTCTCGCGCGACTTAACGCCGTAAGGCACGCGCGCGGTGTCCCCGAAATAAACGATATCCTCCGACGGCAGCTGACGGATCAGCTCCTTTACTACCGTCAGTCCTCCGACGCCGGAATCAAAAACTCCGATTGCTTTGCTCAACTTGATACCTCCGTTGTAGGATAATCAATGACATAATTACATACCCCCTGCTCAACAGCCTCGGCTATCTGCTGGCGGTAATAGCTGTTCTTAAGCATGCGCTCCTCGGTGGGGTTGGATAGGAAACCTACCTCTACAAGCACTGCCGGCATACGCGCCCCGCGCAGGACGTGGAAATTCGCGCTCTTTACTCCCAGGATACGGCAGTTAAGCTCGCGCTCCGTGGAGCGGCAGAGAGAACCGGCTAATTCGATGGACTCGGCGCGGTCGTAAGTATAAATCATATCCCAGAGGATTGCCTTAAGATAGGCGGAATTTCCCGCAAAGCAACTTCTCGTAAACGCGGGGTTTACGCTCTGCGCCGTGCTGAAAGCGCGTTTGGCGTCGTTAATCTTGGGCGTAATGTAATATACCTCAAAACCGCTGAGGCTGCGCACGCGGTTAGCGTTAACGTGCACGCTGATAAAAAGGTCGGCTTTTGAGTTATTGGCGATATCCACCCGCCTGTTAAGCGAGACAAAGGTATCGCTGGTGCGCGTCATAACGACCTCGAAACCATCCTGCCTGAGCAGCCTGCTTAGGCGCTTGGCAATGTCAAGGGTTAAGACCTTCTCGCGCACCCCCGTAGTTCCTATTGCGCCAGGGTCAGTGCCTCCGTGGCCGGCATCTATTACAATCTTCTTAAAACGCGTCAGGGGGACAGCCACAGCCCGGCGGGAAGGCTTCTGTTCTTTGAAAAGAACGTCTATGACCTGTTCCTTGAATTTATACGGAACGACGATCGCGCCCCGGTAAAAATCAACCGGATAACGCAGGTGCTGCGCAACACCGTCAACCAAAACAAGCCTTTCACCTACCATCAGGTTCAAGTGATGCGCGTCCTTGGCGAGGTTTATCGTCTTGCTGTAAGGGTCGTATTCCCATTTTATCCCGCGCGACTCGCAGAGCGCCGCCAGCGGGACATAAGAGACACCGTTTATGCTGTAATTGGGCAGGCCTCCGCGGCTGGGAATAGTGGCGCAGCCGGCAGCGAATGCCGCCAGCATCAATGCCAGGATTATAATTTTGAATGTCTTCATATCTAAAAAAGCGGCGCCAAAAAACAGCGCCCTGTTTTATCTGGTGGAGGTGGGCGGTATCGAACCGCCGTCCTTAAGCATCCAGATAAAGGTCGCTTCATGCTTAGTCCCGTAATTTATCTTACTGCCGCGCCTCCTGCGGGACAGGATTCGCGACAGGCAGCCTTTGGAACTCTCGCCCCCGCCTCAAGGCGTGGCAAGGGGCCAGTCTACTATAGTGCTCTACTGCGCCTTGTAGACCCGGCGCGTAGAGGCTCCCTTAATATTAGTTAAGGGAGACTGGGGACAAACCCACTGGCGCCATCATTGGTCTTGCGGCCATTGACATTGCCATAGGGCCGTCAACAAACAGTGTTCTGTTTGCGTTTATTTTTGCAAGGATTGTTAACGCGGCCCACCCTGCGTCCGCGGCATGCTACCTTTACCCGACGTACCTAAGTCGAGCCCATTCACCCCCGTCGTCACTCGCTGTTCGTAATTCAAGGGTTGCTTTTCAAAAGAACGCTTCTTGCTGTATCTTACCCATGTCTCGCTTCCATGACGCTCGTTCTCCATAGGGGCTTTGCCCCTCTGGCGCTCCTCACTTGCGTTCGTCGCTGTCACCCCAAAAACATGTGAGAAATACTTTTCCCATACCCTTTTTCTTATAGCATCTTAATAACGCTATTCGCTTATTAATATCCTCCTTTGGAGGATAGCTACTGACAAGTCGTCACTCGCTGTTCGTAATTCAAGGGTTGTTGTCAAAAGAACGGTTGCTACTTATCTTCTAAGCTGCTATCTGATGCGTCGGTTCTTCATCAGCCTCCTGAACGCCAGGTCTGACTCGCGTTTCTTAATATCCTTCCTGTGGTCGTAGAGCTTCTTGCCTCTGGCCAGCGCCAGCTCTATCTTGGCATAACCGCGCTCATTGAAATAAATCTTAAGAGGCACCAGCGCGAACCCGCGCTGCGCCATCTGAGATTCTAATTTAACTACCTGCCTTTTGTGCAGCAGGAGCCTGCGCGCGCGCGTGGGGTCTACGTTAAGATAGCTGGCCTGTTCGTAAGGGCTGATGCGCAAATGATAGAGCATAACGCCATGCGGCTCGACCCGCGCAAAACTATCCTCAAGGTTCACCTGGCCGGACCGCACCGATTTTACCTCGCTACCTTTTAACTCTATCCCGCATTCCCACGCCTCGATGATGCTGTAATCGCGAAAGGCCTTGCGGTTCGTAGCGATAATTTTACTCATTTTATCATGACCAGCGCAAAATATAAACTCAAAAATAAAGGCAGCGTCACCAGCGCCGCAAGGTGGCCGAAGAATATGCCCTGGCCTATAAGGATATCCTCTTTTTTATAATGCCGCGCGATTACGGATAAGGAAGTAGCGGGCGGCATGGCAAGCTGCATCACCAGAAGCAGGCCGATCAGCTTCGGTATGTTAAAGAAAAGCGCCAGGCATATCCCCAATGACGGAAGAATAACTATCTTTACGAGGTTCAAGAGCACCATCGCTTTCTTGTCTATCCGCGAAAGGCGTATCTCGGCAATGCTTCCCCCTACCACGAACATCGCAAGCGGCAAGGTACAGTTGCCGACCATCCTTAAGGGCCTGATTACAAAATCCGGAAATACACTGTTTAAGCCAAAGAAGACAAGCAATAGGCTCACTAACGTCGCAATCACCGGCGGGCTAAACACCGTCCCCATCTCAAATTTCTTCTCGGTTGAGAAATTGAGCATATACGAACCGACGGACCACATCACTAGGTTAAACCCCATCAGGAATAAAAACAGGTAAATCAGCATCTGTCCGGACTGCTCTCTCGGCAGGAGGGTTACAATCAAGGCCAAAGGCAGGTAACCCGAGTTCTGAAAGGCGACGAGACTCGTAAACTGCATCTTATACTCGCGCCCTCTCTTCATAAATCCTACTGCTGCCAAGCCTGCCGCTGTACCGATTACGGTTATGGCGATGCTCATCAGTGGAAAAATCCACCAGTCCGGATAAGCGCTAAACCTGAATTCCTGCATCAGCTGGCAGAATATCAGAAGCGGCAAAGTTAGCTCCACCACCATCCGGCTTAAGGCGTCCAGGCCGGCGTCTTTCAGGACATTCTTTTTAACCAGGAAATACCCTATCGCCGCCAGGATAAAACTCTCCAGAACTGCCTTTATGCTGATTTGTATCAAACTCGGTATCATCTACGCTCCTTTAAAACATTATATTATAACAACAAACTCCGACAGCCGCAATTCTTATTTGACATAATTCAAAGCCTGGGATATACTTAGAGAGACTTTTTGCGGGGGTGGCGGAATTGGCATACGCGTACGTCTCAGAAGCGTATGGGGAAACCCTTGAGGGTTCAACTCCCTCCCTCCGCACCAGCTTTCATAAAGAGGACTCTCCGGGGAAAAAACAAAAAGAGGTAGCATATGAGCTGATACCTCTTTTTGTTTAAAAACGTTAAAATAAGAAATCAACTTCCTTAGTTTTCGGGGGGAGGACCCATCCTGCGCTCGGGACGGCCTTGCTTCCTATTTTTCCACTGTATCAATTGGTCCGCAGTCAGGTATTGCGAAATCTTTACCTCCATATCCTTTTGCAGCTCTATTGTCTGGTCTCTAAAAGATTTTGTATCCAGATTCTTTTTTATGACCTCCTGGACCTTGGCAATATTATCCTCGATAACCGCTTTAATCTGACTGACCTGCTCCTCACTTAAGTTCAGCTGCTGCTCCATCTTGGAGACAATCTCGTCGCCGGAAGGAGGAGCTGGAGGCTTTTCTGTCGACTCAGCCAAAGCAACCGCCGGGGCCATAAGTAACCCTGCTATCAATAACGCAAAAACTGCTTCGCGCTTAACCTTAAACATCGCTACCCTCCTTTGTTATATTCTCCTGTCCTGTTGTCCGCTGTCGCTTCACTTGCCGTATAAGGCCTTTAACTGCTCAACAGTAGGATTGCCGGGGTAATATTCCCCCTGGGGTCCCACATAGCCGTCCTTCTGCTTGAATAACGTAACGGGGGTATAACTTCCGTTTGAATTGGGGACATTGACTATTATACTCTGGTCAGACGGTTTCTTGGTCTTCGCAGTTGCGGAAGACACGACCACAACGTTAGAGACGACTGCGGGGGATTCAGCAACAACATATCCCGAAGGACAAACCCTGTAATAGATGTTGTCGTAATAATAGTAAGTTACTCCTCCAACGGAAACTGTCTCATATCCGGCAGGCAGAACCGTCACAACCGCTCCTATCGGAGGGGCAGCTACCAGTATCTCAAACAGACCAAAGAAAAAAGTCCTATAGAACCTGCCGTCGTGATAATGGTACCTTTCATGGCCGACGTAAACATGTTCCGGCCCCCTGCGCGGGCCTTCGTGACCGGGACGCGCAAAGGCACTTATCGGCTGCGCTAGAAAAACTACGCTAAGAAACAAAACAAACAAAAGCTTATTGAAATTTCTCATCTTGTCTGCTCCTGTTAAAACGTTATCCTTCCTGTAATCAAAGCGTTTCTTCTCTGGCATTCCCCTCCTTCTCCGTGAACAAACTAACCTATTACGCCTTTTACCGTACCTGATTACCTAACGCACTTACTCATATCTCAATGCTTCGATCGGATTAAGCCGCGAGGCCTGCTTTGCAGGCCAAAGGCCGAATACTATCCCTACAACCAGGGAGAAGACCGTAGCGAGCACTAGCGAAAACAAGGATATCTTGACAGACCAACCTGCCAGAACGGTTATCAATAACGCGCTCCCGCTGCCCAGGCCGATACCCGCCACCCCTCCGATAAACGACATCAAAATTGCCTCGATAAGAAACTGGACCATGATATCTTTGTTATTGGCTCCGATGGCCTTGCGCAGGCCGATCTCAGGCGTGCGCTCGGTTACCGAAACCAGCATGATATTCATAATGCCTATGCCTCCGACTAACAGCGAGATGGCCGCGATGGAACCCAACAGCAGGGACATCGTCTGGGTGGTAGAGGTAAGCGTCTTCTTGATATCGGCCATATTGTGGATCTGGAAGGAATCCTTCTGGTCACTCGTCAACAGACGATGCTGTTTTATGATAAGGTCGCTTATCTTTTCTTCGGCAATATCGCTTGAATCGGAGCTTTCTGCCTCTACGTAAATGGAATCTATATATTGCTTGCCCAGCACCCGGTACATTGCGGTGGTTATGGGAATAATCACCGTATCATCCTGGTCTTGTGGTCCGGCCGATCCTTTCTCGGGCAGGATGCCGATTACCCTGAAATTAATCAGGTTTATTTTTACGGTCTCGCCGATGGGGTTGGAATTTCCGAAAAGCTCCTTTACCACGGTCATGCCCAGGACGGCAACCTTCTTTCTCATCTTCAGCTCGTCTTTGGTAAAGAACCTCCCGACGGTAGGGACTGCGGAGCGCAGCTCGGCATAATCCACCCCCACCCCCTCCACCTGGGTATTCCAGTTCTTGTTCCCGTAAACGAGCTGACCCCTGTCCCTTACAGAGGGACTGACCCTCTTTACGCAACTCTTCAGCTTGCCGATCTCAGTAACGTCCTGGAAGGTAAACCGCGTTACTGTCCCGGCCTGCAAGGCTACGCCCATTGACCTCCGGGAACCTGGCCTGACTATCAGAAGATTCGAACCCAGGGAAGCTAGCTGTTTTTCAATAGACTCTTTTGCTCCCTGACCAACCGCAAGCATGGCGATAACCGCGGCAACACCGATAAGTATGCCGAGTATCGAAAGTATGGCGCGCATCTTATGCGAAAGCATCGCGAAAACAGCCTGACGCAGGTAATCCAAGAATTCCATCCCTGTGCCGATCCTATTCCTGGAACTCGACAGGATGTTTTTTATGACATTTTCCATCCCCCCCGTCTCAGGAGACGGCGTAGTTTTCAAGGTAACCTCGTCAGACACGATTTGTCCGTCGCGCATATGTATGATACGCCTGGCATGCGAAGCAATCTCGTTCTCATGGGTAACAATAATAACAGTTTTGCCTTTGCGGTTGAGCTTCTTGAGGATAGAGATTATCTCTTCCTTGCTTTTTGAATCGAGGTTTCCCGTGGGTTCGTCGGCCAGGATTATAGGAGGTTCATTCACCAGGGCCCTGGCAATCGCCACGCGCTGCTGCTGCCCGCCTGAGAGCTCGTTAGGCTTATGAAACATCCTCTCCTTTAAACCTACCTCCTCTATTTCCTCCTGGGCCTTTTCTTTAAGGTGTCTCTTACCGGCGTACATCAAAGGCAGCTCTGCGTTCTCCAAAGCGCTCATCCTCGGTAGCAGATGGAACTGCTGAAAGACGAAACCGACTAACTGGTTCCTTATCAAAGCCAGTTCCTTATCGGAAAGCCTCGTGATATCGTCTCCGCTTAAGCGATACTCACCTTTATCCGGCCTGTCCAAGAGACCCAAGACATGCATCAGGGTGGATTTGCCGGAACCCGAGGGCCCCATAATCGCGATAAGCTCCCCCTGCGAAATCTTCAACGATACCCCGCGCAGGGCCTCGACCTTGACAGAACCCATCTGGTAGGTCTTGTAAAGATTTTTTATCTCTATCATATTATTCTCTGCCGGGTTTACTTTTTCTTCTTGCTCGACATCTTGGGCATAAAGGGGTTGGTGCCTGTATTATTGCTGCTGTGAAAAATGTATTCCTTCGTCGTAATGATTACCGTATCGCCTGCGCTCAATCCCGAAAGGACTTCGTAATTCTTATCATCGGTAATGCCCAACGTTACAATACGCTTAACCGGATTTTTGCCGCCTTCCTGCTTCAGGAGGACGTAACTTTCGCTGTCATTCTTATGCACTGCCTCAACCGGCACAAGCATGGCGTTCTCTCTGTTCTGCACGATAAAATCCACGGTGGCGTTCATCCCCGAACGGAAGAATTCCGGCGCCTCATCCGGAAGAAGGTCGACCTTATAGATGGTTACGTTATTGACCGTCTCCGATTCGTAATATATATGCTGCACCTTTGCTTTTATTACGGTATCCGGATAGGCGTCAAGGGTGATGTTCGCATCCTGTCCCAGTTTGACCTTGCCTATATCCGTCTCATCTACCTGGGCGCGCACGATAAGCTGATCCGACAGGACTATTACTGCATCCGAGGTGGTAACGGTCTGTCCAGGCTGTGTGGTGGCAACGATAACTTCGCCTGCGATCGGGGCCAACAGCGTTATAGGCTTGTAGACCTCCTGCCAGTATTTTAATTTTTCCTCCCCCTGTGCGCGTGCGGCATCAAGGATGGCTGCCCTTTCGGTTGAGCTCATCAGAGCCAGGGTCTGGCCGACCTTCACGGTATCGCCTTCTTTCACCATGATGCTTTCGATGCGTCCGCTGACCGGCGCTTTTATCTCAAGGCGGTTCTTAGGATAAACCGTTCCGGTAGCCGAGATAATCACCTGCAGGGAACCGAGCGTCGGCCTGACCTCCCTGACCGTCTCCTCCAGACCCTGGTTCTTTTTCGTCTTCATTATCACCAGGACGGAGGAAACAACCAAGACTAAAATTATGACAAAGGTAATCCTTCTCTTTTTATTCATATTCCAGTGTCTCTCCTTTCGCCTGAATCCACGCCGCTTCGCTTAATAAGGCGCTCGCCTGGGCGTCCAGATACGCCTTCTTCTGGCTGACTAAATTGTCCTCGATGATTATCCAGTTGTCAAAGGTAGTAAAACCTGTGGAATACTCTACCTGTGCGATGTTTGAGCGTTCCTCGATGGCGGAGAGCTGCTTTTTCTGCACCTCGACATTTTCAACGGCATCCTGAAACGCAGCCCATGTCTCTTCCAGCGCCACCACCAGTGCGTCCCTGGTGCTCCTTTCGTTCTCTTTGAGCTGGTTCAGGTAGGACTCGGCCTGGGAAACCTGCGCCATTCTCAACCCCCCCTCGAATATCGGCATTGATAAAGCAAGCCCCAGGTTCCACTGGTTACCCTGCGGGGACCAATGCGAACCGGACCTATTTGCCCCTGCCGTACCGGAAAGAGTAGGAGAAAAATTAGCATACGCCGATTTCAGGCTGAACTGGGCTGAGGTTTTTTGCGAAATGACTTTTTGTAAATAGGGGTTGTCCCTGGCTATCTCTTCAAAAGCGGGTTTCTCCTTTATGCTGTCTTTTACCTTGAAATCCCCTTCCACGGATACGGGAGTGAATTTTGTCCGGCCCATCTCTTTTATGAGTTGCCGCCGGGCGACCTCAAGGCTCCTCTGCGCCTGGGAGATCTGGTATTTTGCATCGGCTAAATCCGCCTCTGCAGTCAATAAAGCTCCCCGGTGCTCCAGGCCGGACTGGTAATGCAGGGTGATTAACTCAAAGTTGCTCCTTCTGATATCGTAAATCTCCTGCGTGATTTTAAGAAGTTCCTGCGCCTTTAATAAAGCGACGTAGGCGCTGCGCAGGTTATACCTTACCGTAACCGAGGTATATTTAAAATTCTGCCTTGAGGCCTTTATGTCCTCCGAGGCTGCCTTTACGTCCTGGATTGTCTTGGTCCCGTCGAATATCAGCTGCGTGCCGGTTACGCCGTAAGAATAGGTGTCTGTTGTCTTGCTTGTCGTAGCATCCCCCTCTCCCGAAGCAGTCTTTGCAGTCGCAGCGCTCAGGCTACTGTCTATCTGCGGGTAAAGTGAGCTCGCTGTGATTTTCTTGGCTGCCTCGGACTGTTTTACCTCTTGCTGGGCTGCTATTAAATCAGGGTGGTTCTTCGCCGCCTCCCTGATACAATCATCCCATGTCAGGGTCTCATCAGCAAGCGCCGGCTTACACGGAAGAAGCAAGAAAGCCAGTATTATAAAATAAACGCCGATATTCCTGGACATAAGGTCTCTCGTATTATCCCTGCCTTGTCTCGATACCTATTGTGTCTTTTATCCCTCGGGCGAAGGTAATTCTTCTCCTGGAAGCGGCACATGTCCACTCATCGGGCCATGCCCACCCTGCTTCCTCTTCGGGCCGCCCCTCTTCTCGAATTCCTTAAGTAATGCCTTGAATTTCTCCTGCTGTTGAGAGTTAAGTACGGCGATAATCTGCCTGTCGGAGTCATCCTTAATCCCTAAGATAGAGCTGCGGACATTCCTGCCGATCTCATCAATCTTAAGCCGCGCGCTCTCCAGGATATCAGCAACCTTTGCCTTCTGCTCTGAGCTGAGGTCTAATTTGACTGCCAGAAACTCCACAAAACTCTCCCCTCCTCTTTTATCAGCCGGCTTCCCCCACGGCCTATACCCCATAAAACGTTCGGCCCTGTGCCTGAAAGGCGGCCTTTCCGGAACAGGCCATGCCCTCCTGGTTATGCCGGCGCCGACCAACACTCCTGCCAGAACGCATAAAATCCCGAATATCGCCAGATACAATGCATTCCTATTCATGCCTGCCTCCTCTTCTTAATATTCTGCCCCCAATATCACCTTCGCGGCCATTTCCGTCGTCGTTCCGGATCCGCTTAAGATATGCTCATCCAGGGAATACCGGCCTGCCTGCTGTTTTAAACTAAATGTCATAAATACCAGCGATAATGCGACAACAGCCGCGGGCACCGGGATTAACCTCCGCGAAAGATCACCGGCAACAGCTATCCAGGAAGGTCTTTCTTGCGCCTGCCGCTGGCCGGAAATCTCTTGGCGTAAGCGGAAAACCAGATAATCCGGAGGAAGGCTCTTGCGCTCCTTTGCCGACATCAACTGCTTGACCTCTAAAAGCCCAAAATATTCCTTGCTGCACAACAGGCAATGCGAGAGATGTGCCTTTACAAAAAGGCTTTCTTTATCGCTTATCTGGCCGTCAATATAACGGGACAGAAATTTTTTTGCTTTCGCGCAATCCTTCATGCCGCTTCCTCCCTGCCCTTAAGCAGTTTTTCCTTAAGAATCTGCCTGGCGCGATAAATCCTCGATTCTACCGTCCCCATGCGGCAGCCTAACACCTGCGCTATCTGGGCATAACTTAATCCCTCTATGTCCTTAAGCACAAGCGCCGTCCTGTATTCTAAGGGGACTGCTGCCAGGGCCGTCTTTAACGCCGCTTCTTTTTCTCTCTTTGACAATGCCTCCCGTGGGCCGTCGGAGCCGGCAGCGATATTCTCCGGCGACACTTCCTCATCAAGAAAATTCCTCCTCCGGCGCAGGAAATCATAAGTGGCATTTACCGCTATCCTGTAAAGCCAGGTCGAAAATTGAGACCGCTGCCTGAACGAACCGAGATTATGGTAAACCTTCAAAAATACCTCCTGGGCGATATCCTCGCATTCCCTGTCTTTCCCTATAAGGGAATAGACGATATTCAAAACCCTGTCCTGGTATTTGCGCACCAGCTCCTCAAAACCCCCTGTCTCGCCGCCAAGGAACCGCTCTATAAAGAGGCTGTCTTCGTTGTTTGGTTTTTCCATATATTAGACGCAGGTATTCAAAAAATATTCCAATTTTTTTTACGGATGCCTCATTTGCCGCCGCGCCCGGAAAACTCATGCCTCATGCCGGCCATATGGTCAAAAAACTTCAGGAATTTATTGAATTCCTCTTCGGGTAAAATACTGATTGTCCTGCGCTGCGGGGAGCCGGAGATAACTATTACGCTGTCCCCCGGCTTTATCTTAAGCTCCCTCCTTGCTTCTGCCGGAATGACAATCTGCCCTTTCGTGCCCACCGGAACCTTGCCGAAAAACGTAGGAAAATCCTTCATCTCTTCCTCCTTATCAGGATAACGTTATGAGGTATAGGTATAATTTGTATTACAAGTATCCCTTTTCATACAAAGGATAGCATGCCCCTCTGCCGTTGTCAAGCTAAATGTATAAGGTGACCGGGGGGATAACGGTAGCGGTGGGGCTACGGCTGGTTAGAATATTGGAGCCAGAGCTTATTGAGGGTGTATCTGGAAGGGCCTGGTTGGTCTCTGAAACTCAACAAATTATTGAACCACGCCATGGGCCTGATCTTGGTCCTCTGCTTGAGCTCCGGCCAGTCGCCCTTGACGTTTACCTGAATGGAATTAGTGAAAAAATCTATCCCCACGGTAAAGGGAAGCACGATAAACATAACGTGCTTTGCGGTCTTTAATATGCCCGCGCCTGCCAAGGTTACCCCCAGCGTAAAATCAGTCTCCCCGGAAAAACAATACCTGCCGGAAACAATGAGGTCAATGGTCGGGCCGCTGCAGAGGGCATTATCGACCGTGATACCTTCCTCATCCAATGAAAAATTACCCTCTACCTTGTAAAACATCGGCATGATAAACCCGCTGATGATGCTCTTGATGCCGCTTTCCGCAACCGAGAAAACCGGAAATCCCCTCAAGTCTCCCGAGGTCAACCTAAAATATCCCCCGCCCTTAAATGAATCAAGGGCGCCCCACTCGGCAATGCAGGCCAGATTTCCGGAGAGCACGCCTTTCATATCCCTGGATTGCGGAAGGGCCTTCAGGAATCCCTCCAGGTATGCCTTTTTCAATTGAAGCTCTATGCCGCATCTTTTGGAATCCATCTGAATCATCCCCGTTATGGTGCCTCCGTAATAATCGAGCCCGGGGATAGCGCCCTGCAGGATCCCGTCCTTGATAGGGGCGTCAATACTGAATGTCTGCGGGGCAATCCCCATCCAGCTAAAGTCCTCAAACTGCATATTGATATTGCCCTCATAGGAAGACGACTTATCCAGCTCGCCCGTCATGCTGCCTGAGATAGCTATGTCTCCGGCAGGCGTGTTTTGTTGTAATTCCAGTAAATCCGCCGGCTTGATATTGCCTTCGATAGTCAAATCAAAAAGGAGGTCCTTGACATCCGTAATGTCAGAACGAAGCACCAGATAGGAGCTGCCGCTTCTGCTCTGCCACTCTAGGGCGCCTTGGTTGTCGGCAAGGAGCTTCAATTCAAGTCCGGTATCGATAGCGCCTAATTTCCCGTTCAAACGCAACCGCTCTTGGGGGTAACGGCTGAAACTCCCGCTTAAGCTCAAAGGCATCTTGTTCAACATACCAGAAAGATCCGTTATCTTGAATTCATCCTGCGTAATCAAGGTCCGGCATTTAAGACCGCTTACCAGGATGTTATCCGCCCCTCCGAATGAACCGTCATGCAGGAATATCTCGCTCTTGAAATCCTTCGGCAGCTTATCCGTCTTGGCGTATTTGAGCGACTGTTTTACGGTTGCATCGGCCCTGATATTCAAATCACCGTAGGCAAGCCTTCCGCCGGATATCTCGCACTCTCCGGATAACGAAAGGGCATCCTCTCTATAAGCGAAACGCAGGCGGCCGGCTACATTGTCGGCCTTTAGGTCCCACGGCTTAAGCACGTCATCGAGATAATAATCCCGGTATTCGCTAAGATAAGCGGTGCTGAAATTTGCCGAGCCTTCAACCCGCTTCTTGGAAATATCGCAATCGAGTTTAAGGTCTAAGCATTCCCGTTGTTTGTCCTGGGCACGGACGCTAAGGTTAAGCCTATAAATTGAGGCGGCGCGGTTTTTAACGGTGAGGTTGAGGTTGACGAAGGTGCGGCTTAACGAATTCTCTTTCCTGAGGCGGTCCTCGTAGTTGAGACGGGCGTTCTTGACCCTTATTCTTCTTATTCTAAAACCGCTCTTCTTTGCGTCCTCTTTTCTGGAAGGGTCTGATAAAAAACCGATGTTCCAGTTTCCGGATTCGTCCCTTCTGATATAAAGCTCCGGCCTGATAAAGGTAATACTCTTTATATCTATCTGCTTGAATAGCAACGGGGAGAACGCCAGATTTATATACACCTGGCGAGCGCGCAGGATACAGCTGCCTGGCGGGGAGGAGGATCCCGATAACACGACATCCTGCAGTACGAAGGAGCGCAGAGGGCTAAAACTGACTTTGCCCACGAAGAGATTAAACGGCCGTTCCGGCGAAGGCTGCGATAATTGTTCAAGCCGGGGGCTGATGAAATGCGGGATGAGGTAATAATTCATCCCTGCGCAAAGACAGGCGTCAAGAAAAACAAGGATCAGGACAACGGCCGAAACAATAAGAAGAGCCTTTTTTCTCATTCGCAATGCCTCAAGCCCCCAGCTCAACCGCAATACGACGTTGTTCTTTTAAGATCAGCGCTCGGCGTAGACCGTCAAGACCTCTCCTGTATCCTTGTCGATAAAAACCCAGATATCCTTGGCTCCGGGGTCCTTGAAATCAAAATAAACGATGCGGTAGTTATATAGGAATCCCTGCTTGAGAATGCCGTGGTTAGGATTGTTTTCCCTCATAGCCGCAATCCCGGACCTCTGCAGCCAAAGCTTGCCGCCCTCGTCGTAAATGATATCAACCTCCTTAAGCACGATCCCCTTTGCCTTGACAGCATCGATTGCAATGGCCTTGATATCTTCCTTGGTTAAAGGATTATGTTTCGGGGATGCCATAAGCGGCGAGCAGTTCAATAAAAGCGTTATTGCCAACAGCAATGCCACCAGTTTCTTCATGCCTCCTCCTTTGCGGTCGTCCGGCCACCCCTATCGCTGCCGGTTATTAAAATAATCCTCGACTTCCTGCCGATATGCCTGGAAGGCCGGCTTTACTGAATAATCCCATCGCACCAAGCCGAAATAGTCTACGCCGCTGTCCCAGTGCTTCCGGCAGTCCCTTAAAAATGCCCAAAAAATCTTTGCCACCGGCTTCTCCTTAAGCAATGCGCCGTAAACCTCCCTCAGCCACTCTGCCTGTTCTTCTTCGCCGGGATTCTTTCCCAACCACCAGTTGGCCGTCTCTAAGCCTTCCCGGACACCGGGGCATCCGGTCTCGGTAACCCAGATCTTCTTATCACCGTCGCCGTTCCTTTTCATGATATTGGCGGCGAGTCTGACATAGGCATTGACCTTGGAAATGGAGCTCTTGCAGAAAGGAGACTCGAAGATATGGATATTGAGGATATCAAAATACCCTTTCCCTCCGTTGTCATAAAGATGATTGACGCTCGCAATGCCGTTGGCAATCCCGCCGTTAAGGATGCGGCAATGCGGGTCGGTTTTCTTGGCTGCAAGATAAACCTCCCTTAAGAGAAGGCAGTAGGACTTAAGGCTGTCCTGGCGGCTCCAGTAGATGGAAGAATCCGGCTCATTCCAAACCTCCCAGTGTTTAATCTTACCCTTGTAGCGGCTGATCACCTTGACGGCGTAGTTTACGAAAAGCCGGTTATCCTGCGGAGGATCGTTCCATTTCTTTGCCTCGCCGTCCCAGGCGCAGTTATATTCCAGGAGGCCCAGGATATTTATGCCGGAGGCAGAAAGCAATTCCACGATGCGGTCGTACTTGGTAAAATCAAACTCGCCCTTGCGAGGCTCGATCTCATCCCAGAGAAAATCCATCCTGACCCAGGATATGCCGGCTTCCCTCATCAGGGCCGCCGCCTTTTTAAGGGATTTCTCGTCGGGATACTTGTGGTTATTCCAGGGATGGTTCCAGTGGAGAAACGCCAGCACCCCGAATGGACTCTCTTTATTCATTTCCTCTGTGTTAGCACTGCCTGAAAAAATACACCCTGCCAGTAGAACCCCCAGGACTATCCTATTGAGCCGGCTCCTGTTCAATATTGATATAATCCGAGAAATCAATATTCTCTCCCATCTCCTGTTTCACGACGCGTATCCTGTCCGGCACGTAAGGATGGGTCTTAAAATAAGACTTGGGCCTTAAGGGTTTGCGCCGGCCGTCCTCCTGGAGCTTCTCCAGGAAGGTAACCATGGCGTGCGGGTCATAGCCTGCCCTTTTCATGTAACGGGTAGCCAGCTGGTCTGCCAAAAGTTCGTCTTCCCGTCCGTACCCCAGCATGAGCTCGGTGAAGGCTATGTCCGCTGCGCTGCCTGCTCCTCCGCTCTGCGGAGCAGCAGCAACCAATATTCTGAAAACGGAATACCCCATGGCTGCCTGCAGTTTCTTGATGCTGTGGCGGGCGACAATGTGGCCTATCTCGTGCGCGATAACGCCTGCGAGCTCATCATCATTATCCACCTTTTCGATCAAACCGCTGTTAATATAAACATACCCTCCGGGAAGCGAAACCGCATTAATCTCCTTGTCCTGGAGGATATAAAAATGGTAATCGATATCCTTGCGGTCGCAGACTGCCGCTATCTTCCTGCCGATACTCTCTACGCGCTGCTTAAGGAGCGGATCTTCTTCCAGTTTATAGGTACGGCTTACCTGGCGGGCAATGGACTCTCCCATGCGCACCTCTTTATCGGTGCTGTAGAAATAAGCCTCCTGTTTTTTGGTCGCGATGTTGTATTCGGTGGAGCAACCGCTTAAGAAAACGGCTATTAAAAAAACAAAAAAACCAAGGTCTTTAAGTATGCGGAATAGGCTGCGCAGCGGCAATCCCACCACGTTATAGAAACATCCCTCGATGCGCCGGATAAAGAATGCGCCCTTGCCCTGAATATCAAAAGCCCCTGCCTTATCCAGCGGCGAGACGTGCGAGAAATAAGTATCTATGTCGCGGTCGCTGAGCTTGTCCATATAGACCCTGGTCTTCTCGTAAGCAGTCCTGGTCTTATTTTTTTCCTTATCAATTACCGCAATGCCGCTATAAACCCACTGCGGGCTGCGCGATAATTTCTTTAGCATGCGGCGCGCCTCGGGCATGCTCCGGGGCTTGCCGAAAATCCTGTTGTCCTGCACCGAAATCGTATCAGCTGCGATAATTATCCCTGAGCGCACTTTCCCGGCGACCTCCCTGGCCTTGCGCAAGGCATTATCCTGGACCAGGCGGGCACAGCTTAACTTTGAGCCCCGCACCGTTTCCCTGACGTTGCTGGGGACGACCTTGAATTTGAAACCGAAAAAACGCAGAAGTTTCTTCCTGGCTGCAGAACCCGAAGCCAAATATATCATCTTTTTTAGTAGGGACGGTTCTCAATCATGGTCAAAAGTGTCCCTATCTCCTACTGGTGGGGACAGTTTTAACCGGACTCAAGAACCGTCCCTGAGTCTGAGCTGAGGCCGGCGAGATAACCGGTAGAAAATGCTGCCTGCAGGTTGAATCCTCCGGTATCCGCGTCCACATCAATCATCTCTCCGCAAAAATACAAACCCTTCACCACCCGCGACTCCATGGTACGGGGATTGATATCCTTAAGCGAAACCCCTCCGCGGGTAACCATCGCCTCGTCAATAGGACACGTTCCGATAACATCAAGGCGCATGCCTTTTAAAAGTTCAAGCAACCTATGCCTCTCTGCCGCATTAACCTGGTTAGCCTTCTTTTCAGAGGATATGCCGCTTATCTGCATAAATAAACCTACCATCCGCGAAGGCAAAAGCGCCTTTAAGGTATTAGCGATATTCTTGTTGGGGTTTGATTTGAACTCCCGCAGCAACCTGGCATCAAGCTGCTCCTTTGATAATGCCGGCTTCAAATCTATCTTCAATTGGATGCTTTTTTCCTGCCGCAGCCACTCTGCAATCATTGCGCTTAAGGACAAAACCAGAGGACCCGATACGCCGGTTTTGGTAAAAAGCAATTCACCTACCTCGGATATAATCTCTTTCCTGCTGCTGCTGAATTTAAGACGGATGTTTTTAAGGGTGAGCCCTTGCAAAACACTGGGATAATCCTGCCTGACCTCCAAAGGGACCAACCCCGGCTGAAGAGGCACGATACGGTGGCCGAGCCTCTCGGCAAGCCGGATACCGTCTCCGGTAGAGCCGGTAAACCGGTAGGATATCCCGCCGGTGGCGAGGATCACCTTATCCGCGGGTATTATACTCCTGTCGGACAAAATAACCCCCTTGATACTGCCTTCGCGCATAAGAATATCCCTGGCTTCGGCGCGGTAGATTACCTTAACCTTCTTCTTTTCCAGCTCCTTCTTGAGCACGCCAAGGACGCTGGCCGAGCTGTCGGTCACCGGGAAAACACGCAGTTGCCTCTCGACCTTTAAAGGCAAACCTCTCTTTTGGAAAAACTCCATCAGGTCGCGGTTGGAAAACCTCTTAAAGGCATCCCTTAAAAACTCCCCGCTTTTGGAGAAACGGGAATAAAAGGCATCAAGCTCGCAGGCATTGGTAAGATTAGAGCGGCCTTTGCCGCTTAAAAGGAGTTTACGGGCAGGGGAACTGTTTTTCTCGAGGAGCACAACCCGGGCGTTCGGGGAGGAAGCGCTTATTGCCGCCATTATCCCGGCAGGCCCGCCGCCCACCACGACTATTTTTTTATCGTCCACCGAACTAAAGGAATTCCTTAATGGTAAATATGGACTCGAGCTTGAGCCCTGCTCCGGCGAGATTAGCGGTAGCGCCCTCTTCTCTATCTACAATCACGATAGCGCGCGCCACCTTGACCCCGGCCTTATCCAGTATCTCCTTGGCTTCGATAATGGCCTTACCGGTAGTAGCGACATCATCAACCAGGACTACCTTGCTTCCCGGGGCAATGGCCGGGCCTTCAACCTGCCGCTGCATCCCATGCTCTTTGGCCTTCTTTCTTACGATAAAGGCCTTTAGCGGAGAGCCCTTCAGATAACTCAAGGCAGCTACTGCGCCGGCAATAGGGTCGGCCCCTAGGGTCGGCCCTCCGATAGCATCAACCTTATCCTGCGCCACCATCTCCAGGATAATCCCAGCTGCCAGATACGAACCCTCCGGGGTAAGCGTGATAATCCTGCCGTCAAGATAATAATTGCTGGACCTGCCGGACGATAGGATAAAATTCCCTTTTTTAAAGGCCTCCTTTTCAAGGAGGGCCTTAAGCTTGTCTCGAGCCTCTTTCAGGGACAAGTTCTGCATAGTGGATTTATTTTACTATCGGCCCAGGCGCCTGTCAATCATATTAGTAAGCAGAAACACTTTCCGGATTAGCTTGGAAACTGTTTCTGCTTCAGGATGGAAAGTGTTTCTCTAAGAATTTGACAAAAGGATATTTAATTGTTATGATATCTTTTATGCTCGGCGGATTTGCAAAGGGTCTGGCGGAGATTATCTTTCCAAAGAAATGCCCCGCATGCAAAAAGAGCGTCAAGGACAGGGGAAACGCGGAAGTGCATCTGTGCGCCGACTGCTGGGGTAAGATCAAGAGGAACGCGCCCCCCTTCTGTTATCGCTGCGGCAGGCGCCTGAAGAGTCAAAACCTTACCAAGAATATCTGCCCCTCCTGCGTCAGGAGACCGCTCCATTTTGACAGGGCATTCAGCCCATGTCTTTACGAAGGACCGGTTAAAGAATTAATCCATGAATTCAAATACGGCAACAAAGAACACCTGGCGCTTTTTCTAAGTAAACTCATGGCTGACTTTATCCACGAATACAATCTCCCGATAGATTTCGTGGATTCCATTATTCCCGTGCCCCTTTACAAAAGCAGGCTGAGGGAGCGAGAATTCAACCAGGCCCGCACGTTAAGCGAACCGCTCGCCAGAGAATTTCATAAGCCCCTCCTGGACGGCGCGCTCATCCGCAGGCGGCCTACTGCCAGCCAGACCGGATTAGAGGAAAACGAGCGCTTCAGAAACGTAGAAGGAAGTTTTGAGGTAATAGATGCAGGGGCGATAAGAAATACGAATCTCCTGTTGATAGACGATGTCCTTACCACCGGCGCAACCTCTTCTGAGGCGGCGCGCGTCCTTAAGGACTCAGGGGCAAACATCGTTTTTGTCCTGACGCTGGCAAACTGATTATGCGGATACTAAGAAATTACTTCCTGAAGGAATTTACGAGCCCGATGCTCATGGCGCTGGGCGTGCTCACCTTCGTGATGATACTCGGCAACCTCATCAAGATTGCCGACCTCGTAATCAACAAAGGGGTAGACATATTTACCGTTTCCAAGCTCTTCCTCTTTATGATACCCTACCTTCTGACCTACACCCTGCCGATAGCGACGCTGGTAGCGGTGCTTCTGGCGCTGGGGAGGCTTTCGGGAGACAACGAAATTGTGGCCATCCGCGCCAGCGGGATAAACCTCTTCACCCTGATCTTGCCGTTATTAATTATAGGGGTGATACTGAGCCTCATCCTCGTAATCTTCAATGACCGCGTAATCCCCTATGCCCATTTCGCCTCGCGCAAGACCTTAATCGAGGTGGGGGTGAAAAACCCCGCCGCAGCCCTGGAGCCGGGGGTATTCATAAACTCCTTTCAGAATTACGTGCTTTTTGTATACCGCATCGAAGGAAACAAACTTATAAATATCCGCATCTATGAGCCGCGTGAAGGCAAGCCCACCCGCACCATTGTTGCCAAATACGGGGAGTTTATCGCCCTGCCGGAAAAAAACATGGTAAAGCTAAAGCTCATGGACGGCAGCACCGACGAACCGGACCCGGATAACCCGGAGAACTTCTATAAGCTGAATTTCAGGACCTATTTCATGGGGCTGAACCTCAACCAGAACCAGGACAAGGGCGAAATCGAAAAAAAACCCAAGGATATGACTATCCAGGAATTACTCAAGGAGGTGCGTAAAATCAAAAGGAGCGGCATTGACCCCACGCCCCTGGTTACCGAGATAAACGAAAAGCTGGCGCTCGCCTTCTCCTGCATCGTCTTCTTCTTTTCGGAGCGCCCCTGGCAATTATTACCCGCAGGAGGGAAAAATCCATCAACTTCGGCATCGCCTTCCTGGTGGTCGGTTCTTACTATCTCCTTTTTATCGGGGCCGAGGCCTTAAGCCTCAGGGGCGTCATAAATCCGGTCATCGGGATGTGGCTGCCAAACGTCATCTTCACAGCCCTGGGAGGCATACTTACTTACCGTCTATGCGCATCTTAGACCGCTACATACTTAAGTCTATTGTAGGGCTATTCGTCACTTGCCTCTTCACCTTCCTTCTCCTTTACGTCATCATAGATATCTTCAGCCATCTCGAAGATATCCTCAAGAACCGCGTCGGCATAATGCTCCTGGCGCAGTACTATCTCTCTTACCTGCCGATTATCTTCGTGCAGGTTACCCCGATCGCCTGCCTGCTCTCCGTAATCTACACCTTCGGGAAGCTCAACCGCGACAACGAAATCATTGCCATGCGCGCCTCCGGCTTAAGCATACTCCAGATAAGCAAGACCGCCCTCATCCTCGGCATCATGCTGTCGGCGCTGGTATTCCTGGCGAATGACCGCCTTGTGCCGTCTGCGCTCTCCTCCAACGAAAAGCTAAAGCAGGAGATAGAAAGCGGCTCCAAAAAAAATACCGCTGCCGAAACCATCAACAACCTTTCGATGTACGGCCTGAAAAACCGGCTCTTTTTCATAAACAGGTTCTCCCCTGCCACCAACACCATGGAGGGGATTACGATCCTGGAACAGGATGAACACCAGAACCTCACCCAGAAAATCGTGGCTAATAGGGCGGCGTATAAAGACGGTTTATGGAGATTCTACCAGACGGTCAGTTACGAATTCGATGAAAACGGGCAGATAAAACAGGAGCCGCAGTATATGCAGGAAGAGATAATGGCGATACCTGAAACCCCGCGCGATTTCTTAAGCCAGAGGCAGAGGCCAGAATACATGGATATCGAACAACTGCAAAGCTATCTCTGGAGACTTTCCAAAAGCGGGGCATCGGGCATCATCAAAAACCTCAAGGTAGACCTCTACCAACGCTATACCGCGCCTCTCACCGTCTTTATAATTATGCTCCTGGGCATCCCCTTTTCGCTGCGCATGAAGAAACGCGCTACCGGATTATCATCGATAGGCCTATCGCTTATGGTAGGCTTCCTCTACTACGTCCTTAATGCCATCGGCATTGCGCTGGGTAAGGCAGGGATACTTTTTCCTCTGGCTGCGGTATCCATCAGCCACATTGCGGCATTCGGATTCGCCGTCTATCTTATCGCCAAACTTCCTTAATTAATCCGGGATTAGTCCAGATACACGCGGGGGACGCGGCTGCCCAGGCCGCAGACAATCTCATAGGGGATGGTTCCGGAGAGAACGGATAATTCTTCGGAGCTGATTTTGTCTTTACCCTGGCTGCCTATCAATACCGCCTCATCGCCGATTTTGACCTTAAGGTCTCCTACATCGACCATTACCTGATCCATGCATACCCTCCCGCTTAAGGTAAAACGCCTCCCCTTAATCAACACCGGTGCGGCATTGGAGAGATTGCGCGGGTAACCGTCGCCGTATCCAATAGGAAGGGTAACTATCGTGGTGCCTCTGGCGGTAACATAGGTGTGGCCGTAACTGATGCCAAAGCCGCGCGGGACCTTCTTAAAATATACAACGCGGGTCTTAAGGCTCAAAACCGGCTTCAAATCGATACGCAGTTTTTCCCTGGGATAAAGCCCATAGATGACAAGCCCCGGCCTCACCATATTAAAGTGGCTCTGTGGGTAATCAATGACGCCGAGGCTGTTCGCAGCGTGCAGAAACGGGATGCGCAACCCGTCTCTGGCTAATCTATCGGCGAGGCTGTCAAAAAGTCCAACCTGATACAAGGTAAAATCCCGGTTGGTGTCTGCGCAGGAGATATGGGTGAAGAGCCCCTCGATATTAATGGCCCGCAAGCGCCTGACCCTGTGAATAAAAGCGAGTGCATCCTTAGGCAGGATCCCGAGCCTGCCCATGCCGGTATCTACCTTGAGGTGGATATTGATTTTCCTGCGGCTGCTGGCGGCAATGGAGTTAAGGGAGGACGCCAGCTCTAAAGTGCAGACGGTCTGGCTGAGGTTATATTCGATTAAAGGCCGCGCATCTGTCTTGAGTATCATCCCCAGTATAAGGATGGGCTTCTTAATGCCGGCCCGCCTTAAGGCTATCCCCTCGTCAATAGAAGCTACGCTTAAGTAATCCACCCCGCAGGAGGAGAGTTTTTTCGAAACCGGCACCAGGCCGTGACCGTAGGCATCGGCCTTGACGCAGACCATCACCTTCGTGCCGGGCCGAAGCATCGCCTTAACCCGACGGAAATTATGCGCGAGGTCCTTTAGATTAATCTCCGCCCAGGTAGGGCGGTAACCGATAATCTTAGGGCCAAGTCTGGACATACGGCTATCTCTTTCTTATCTGGCAGTCCTTTGGATAAAGATATTCCGGTTTTATCTTAAAGGCGTTGCTCAGATTCGCTTTTGCGCCGGATATCCTCTCCAGGGCCAGTTCAATGATATTATGCGGCTTAGGATACCAGAAGTCGCGGTCCAGGATAACCGCATTTTTTACCCTGCTTAGAATCTGGCTGCCGAGCAATGAGGTGCCATCGCCGAGAAAAATACCTCCCGGCTGCGTCTTTCTGAATAGCTCCTCGGAACTAAGCAGCATATCGGACCCCTTCTTCCTGAAAACATTATTCTTTTTGTTGTAGATAGCGCAATAAACCAGACCGCGCCTGGCATCCAATAGCGGTATTACCTGCTCCTCGCAGGCGTCGGCGTTACGGCTCAATATATCCAGGGAAGATACCGCTATCACCGGCTTACGCAAAGGCCAACTCAGGCCCTTGATAGTAGCTATCCCGATGCGCAGGCCGGTAAAAGAACCCGGCCCTACCCCGCATGCAAAATAATCGATATCGCCTGCTTTGAGCCCTGCGGCATCAAGCACATTCCTTATGGTAACGGTAATCAGAGAGGAAAGCCTGCGGCCGGCCTCCAGGTTATAACTGTAGACCTTCCCCTTATCGTAGATAGCCAGGCAGAGAAATCTGGTGGATGTATCAATGCCTAATATGCGCATATAACTCTTTGAGTAGTTGGCGGTAGCGGCTTCCGTGGGCATGCAATTTTATGCTGCGCTGCTTCGGCCCTTTAATTAATAATTCTACCTCCAGATATTGCTTAGGCAAGAGGTATTTCAGGCGGCTGGCCCACTCGATTACCGAAATACCGCTGCCGTATAAATATTCTTCATAGCCGAGGGCCAAGACATCGTTATCCCCCTTAAGACGGTAAAGGTCAAAATGATATAGAGGAAGCCTGGCGTCCTGATACTGGCGCAGGAGCACAAAGGTAGGACTGATAACCTCTTCTTTACTAACCCCAAGGCCCCAGGCTATCCCCTGCGTTAACACGGTCTTTCCTGAGCCGAGCCCGCCGAAAAGGCAGACGATATCCCCCGGCCGGGATAGCCCGGCGATTCTCCTGCCGAGATTAAGGGTATCTCTTACGCTTGAAGACCCAATCATAGTTAAAAATGCCTGAAGCCCCCGGGCTTAACCGGTTTCTCGCAGCCGTTCTCCGCCACGAGAGAGAACCCTGCCGAAGGAAGCACAATCCTGCCGATAGGCCTGAATAGTTTATTGCCCTTGCGCACCAGTCTTCTGGCCTCGGCAGCGGAAAGCGTAAAAAGTAATTCAAAATCCTCCCCGCTGTATAGGGCATCATTTAAATTGCGCGCCTCGGGGCTTAAAGGTATCGCCCCCGCGTATACGACCGCCCCGACCCTGCTGGATTCCAGGATGTGGCTTAGATCCTGCATCAGGCCGTCTGAGACGTCAATCATTGCGCCGACCTTGAAATTATCCGCCAGCCAGCGCGCTTCTTTTAGGCGCGGGGTAAACCTGAGGTGTTTCCCCCGGATAGAACCGCCGAATGTGCCGCTTACAAAGATGATATCGCCGACCTTGGAGCCGCTGCGCAACGCCAGCTTGCGCTTCTCTACCTCTCCTGTCAGGCTGACGTCAATCGTTAATTTGGCCGAACGGCTGAAATCCCCGCCTACGAGGTTCACCCCGTAACGCCTGGCCAAGCCCCGCATCCCCTGATGCAGCTTATCAACATACTCCAGGCGGGTACTCCGCGGCAATCCCACGGAAACCAACGCATAACGCGGGATACCGGCACAGGCGGCAATATCGCTTAAGGATACGGCAAGGGCTTTCCTGCCGATTAGATACGGATTGTCCTTACCCGTAAAATCCACGCCCTCAACCAACATGTCGCAGGTAAAGAGTAAATATTTGCTGCGGTTGAATTTTACCGCTGCGCAGTCATCGCCCGGGCCGCGCACCACTGAAGAATCAAGGTTGATACTGGTCTTGAGCCTCCTGATTAATCCGAATTCACCTAACTCCGATACCCTCATCTTCTTAGTAATCTTTTTATGTTTCGGCTATAAGGCGCCCTGATAACTCCATTGTCCGTAATGATAGCGCTAATAAGTACATGGGGCGTTACGTCAAAGGCAGGATTAAAAACCTTTACCCCGGACGGCGCGATGCGCTGACCGGAGAGCACCTGCGTTACTTCCTCCTGCGGCCGCTCTTCGATAACAATGCCATTGCCGCTTTTGATATCGATATCAAAGGTAGAGGCGGGCGCCGTAACGTAAAAAGGCACTTTATGGTAGCTCGCCATAACCGCCAGGTTATACGTGCCGATTTTATTGGCGGTATCTCCGTTGGCGGCAATCCTGTCTGCTCCGACGATAACCTTGCTTATTCTTCCCTGGCGCATCAGGGCTGCTGCCATGCTGTCGCAGATAATAGTAACATCTATGCCGCTTCGTTTCAATTCCCAGGCGGTCAAACGGCTCCCCTGCATCAGCGGCCGCGTCTCGCAGGCGAAAACCTTAAGGTCCTTCCCCTCTTCCTTAGAGCGGTATAACGCCCCGAGGGCAGTGCCGTAATCAACGGTAGCCAGAACCCCGGAATTACAAATGGTCAAAACCGCATCATTATCATTGATGAGCCTCGCGCCGCAGGCGCCTATCCGGCGGCAGGATACCATATCCTCTTTGATAATTGCGAGCGCTTCCCTCAACAATAGTTTTTTAACCTCCTGCGGCGGTTTCCCCTTATTGCGCTCTAATACCCTACGCATGCGCTCCAGACCGTAAAAGAGGTTCCTGGCCGTAGGACGCGAAGAGGCAAGATATGAAAGCGCCTTCTCCGTCTTCCTGCGGAAATCAGCGGGGTTTCTTGAACGAGAATTCCTCGCGCCAAGATATACCCCGATGGACGCGGCCGCTCCCAAGGCAGGGGCTCCTCGCACTTTAAGTGTCCTGATAGCTTTCCAGAGCGTTTTCAAATCGGCAATATAAAGATATTCCAGCCTTAACGGCAACTTGCTCTGGTCAATGATTTTAATCCTGTTTTTACTCCAGGAAACGCTCTCAAGCTTCATGATTTCTCTCGTTTTATGATGTTCTCGAGGTGCTTAATCTTGCGCGCTATCTCCTGACGTATCTCCTGACACGAGCCGGGCTTCAAAAGCTCCAATACCCGGCGGTAAGCGCCAAGCGCGCCGCGGTAATCCATGAGGTTGGAAAGCGCATCCGCGAGATTATCGTAAGTGACGGCGCGCTGCGGCTCAAGTTCCAGCGCTTTATTGAAACAACGGATCGCCTCGCTGTGCCTGCCGATATTATTCAAAAGCCACCCCTTATTGTGATAAACGGTGGCGTAATCCGGCTCCACCTCGATGCCTTTGTCAAAATAATAAAACGCCTCGTCAATAATGCCGAGCTCCACCATCGAGAGGGCGCGGTCATTGTAAGCTGCTCCGTCCTGAGGGTTAGCCTTGATAACCGCATCAAAATGCTCAATGGCAAAAGTAAAATTACCGTTAAGCAACTCCTCCTGCCCCTTGAAATACTCCGTTTCAGACAAAACCCCTTCTGCTGAAGCAACCTCCAGCCCCTGGCGGGCAAGCCGTATGGCATCCTCATGCGTGCCGTAGGTAATGGCTTCGTCCAGCTTCAAACGCAAAGAAAAAAACTTGCTTTTCTGCCCCATCTTTATAACCCCAGTATCTCAGCCAAGAGGCTCTTCCTGACCTTGATAGCTGCTGCCGGACAGATCTCCTGGCAGCAGAAACAGGAAATACATTGCCGGTAATGAACAGTTATCTTTTCGTTATTGCTCTGGATTGCCTTCTCGGGGCAGATGGAAACGCACCTGCCACAGCGCAGGCAGCGCTCCTGGTCTATAACAGGGTAGAAGCGCACCAACTTCCCTGCCAGCCGCAGAAGAGGAGAAGGCATCCTTCTCTGCAGGGAACTTTTTGGCAGCCTGAAAGGCTCGCGCGTGACCTCCGCGAGCTTCTCCCCGACGATACTGATGGTATTCAAGTCTGCATTACCAAGCCTCTTTTCTGCCGCTACCCTGGTAGTGGGGATATCCAAGGGCTTAAGTCCCATGATGGATGCTAAAACGCTGTCCACTGCCACTGCATCCGCACCCGCTACAATCAATCCTTGCCGGCGCAACTGGCCGCTGGTTCCCGGGCCGTCACCCTCCATTGCGGTTATCCCGTCGACGATGGAAAGGGCGGGAGCAGCATGCCGGTAAACATCCACTACTACCTCGGAAAAATCCCAGTAGTCAATATGCCTGCGGTGCAGCTCGAACTTGTAGCTGCCGCTAACCAGGCCGAAATTATTCTTAATGGCCCCTGTTAATACCGTCAAACCGTGCGTCTTGAATTTAGGCACGGATACCAGATAATCGCATTCGTCCAGAAATGCTGCCATCGGAAACCTCCCGTGCCAGCGTCGGCGATCGAACTCCACCAGAGACGCGCCTTCTTCATCGCAGACCCTTTTGATGCCGGAGACATTGTAAACCTCCTCTATCTCCTCGGGGCAGTTATTCCAGACGCTCGGCCCGTCCCCTACCCATACCCTGCATCCTATCTCTTTTAAAACCCTGATTACGGCGCGCACCAGTTCGGGATGCGTAGTCACCCCGCATTCGGGGCCTTTTGCCAAAAGAAGGTTGGGTTTTACCAAAACCCTGCTTTGAGGCTTGACGTATCTCTCAGGCCCTCCCAAAAGGAAAAGTGAGCTTTTCACTGCCGCCAACACGGATGCCGGTTCATAATCAGGGCACCTTGTTATGACAACGCTGGCATTCATCTGAGATTGAAAAAATCTACGGCGGATGCGGTGGTAACCCTGGCGATATCCTCTACCCCCACCTGTTTTAATCCGGCTATCTCTTCTGCCAGCTCTTTGACATAACATGGTTCATTGCGCGTCCCGCGCCTGCCCTCAGGCGGCAGAAACGGTGCATCCGTCTCCAGAAACATGCGCCCCATAGGAACTGCCTTAACCAATTCTCTCAAATCGGCTGCTTTATGGTAAGTAATATTGCAAGTAAAGGAAACAAAAAAACCCAACTCCAGGCACTCCTTTAAAAAATCGGCACCTCCGGAAAAACAGTGTACCACCGCCCTGAGAGGAAGGTATTCTTTCAGCATCTGGATGGTATCGTTTTGCGCCTGGCGACTGTGTATAACCAGCGGCAGGTTTAAATCCTTGGCAAGGGCAATCAAGGCAGAAAAAAGCAGTTTCTGGTTTTCTTGACGGGAATAACCCCTGTAATAGTCCAGGCCTATCTCGCCGATTGCGGCTACCTTGTTTTCCTTGGCTAATTGTCGCAAGACAGGGATTTGTTCCTGGCGGAAATCATCCGCCTCGTGGGGATGAATGCCGACAGTGGCATAGACACCCTCGTAACTGCGGGCTAGCTCTGCTGCGCGGCGCGAGGCCTCAAGGCTGGAGGCGACATTAATGATGCGCTCCACGCCGGCCAGCGAGGCGCGGCGCACAACCTCATCCCGGTCCTGGTCAAACTCCGGAAAATCCAGATGGCAATGCGTATCTATCAACATTACGCGGACTTGTCTATGCGGGGAAAGAGAGGTTTTCCTTTACTGACGCGCGCCTGACCGAATTGCGCGCTTATGGCTTCTGCGGTGGCCGGCATAAAGGCGGAAATCTCGTCTCTGACCTTTATGATTACCAGGACCAATACCCCCAGGAACGATTCCAGCTCCCCGGTCCTGTTCTCCTTGGAAAGATTCCAGGGCTTGGTGTCTTCGACATATTTATTAGCCATGTTAATCAACGCCCAAATCGTTTCTAACGCCGCGCTGAAATTCAACTCCTTCATATGCGCTTCTACTTCCTGGCTAAGGCCGTCTATCTTTACATGTATCCGTGACGCCTGCGGATCTCTGGAACCCTTATAGCCGGGGATATTTCCGCCGAAATACTTCTCGAGCATGGTGAGGGTGCGGTAAACAAGATTGCCCAGGTCATTGGCGAGGTCGCTGTTGTATCTCTTGATAATCGCCTCTTCGGAGAAATTGCCGTCCATCCCGAAAGGAACCTCGCGCAAAAGGAAATAGCGGTAGGCGTCGATGCCGAACCTGCGCGCCATCTCAACAGGGGAAACCACGTTGCCGCGCGACTTGGACATTTTCTCGTCGGCGAACATCCACCACCCGTGGGCAAATATCATTTCCGGCAGCGGGATACCGAGGGCATGCAACATAACCGGCCAGTATACCGCGTGCTGCCTAATGATGTCCTTGGCCATCAAATGCAGATTTGCCGGCCACCAGCGCGAACGGTAATTTCCTTTGGCGTCGAATTCCCCCACCGCGCTGATATAATTGATAAGGGCGTCAAACCAGACATAGGTAACGTGATCCGGGCTAAAGGTCAATGGTATGCCCCAGCTGAGGCGCTCTACGGGCCGCGAGATACAAAGGTCGGTTAATTCATTGAGCTCCAGGAAACGGCAGACCTCTTCATAACGCGCCCTGGGGCGGACAAAATCCGGGTGCTCCTTAAGGTGCGCTGCGAGCCACCCTTGATACTTTGAAAGCCTGAAGAAAAAATTGGTCTCGGATATCCGCTCGACTTTTCTCTTGCAGTCGGGGCAGGTGCCTTCTATTAATTCCGGCTCCATCCAGAATGTCTCGCAAGGGATGCAATACCAGCCTTCGTATTTGGCGCTATAGATATCCCCTTTTTTATAGAGTATCTCCAGGACGCGCTGCACCGTCCTGATGTGGCGGGGCTCGCTGGTGCGGATAAAATCATCGCAGGAAACGCCCAGCTCATTCCAGAGCTCCTTGAAAACGAGGGAAGCCTTGTCAACAAACTCCTGGGGCGCCAGGTTCTTTTGGCCGGCAGCGCGCTGTATCTTCTGGCCGTGCTCGTCGGTACCTGTAAGAAAATGCACGTTTTCACTTCCTAGGGAGGCGCGCATGTAACGGGCCAGCACATCTGCGGCGATAGTGGTATATGAATGCCCGATGTGAGGAAAGGCATTCACGTAATATATTGGAGTTGTAATATAAAACCTCTTTTGTACAGACATGGCGTCTTACTTATAGGTCATCTCTATCTGGGTGCCGTCTTCCAGCTCAACGGTAGCGGTGCGGCTGAAGACATTGACGCTGGTAACCTTGCCTTTACCCTGCGGGGTATGCAGGCGTTCGCCTTCGCGCGGAAGCCCCCTGGAGAGAATCTTGTAGGTATCGTATTCAAAATTGAGGCAGCACATCAGCCTGCCGCATAGCCCGGAGATTTTGGGAGGGTTCAAAGGAAGGCCTTCCTCTTTTGCCATCTTGATGGTTACCGGCTCAAAGTCGCTTAAGAACCGCACGCAGCAGAGTTCCCTGCCGCAGGAGCCAAAGCCTCCGAGGAGCTTGGCCTCATCCCTTACCCCTATCTGCCTCAGCTCTATCCTGGCCTTGAATATCTTGGCGAGATCCTTAACCAGATTGCGGAAATCCACCCTCCCGGGCGCGGTAAAATAAAACATGATTTTGCTGCGGTCAAAGGAATACTCTGCTTTGACAAGTTTCATCTGCAGCTTGTGTTCCTCTATTTTTTTAAGGCAGCTGTTAAATGCCTCTTTGGCTCTCGCCCTGTCATCATCTATTTGCCTCAAGTCCTTTTCGTTAGCCAGGCGCACGATCTTCTTGACGGTCTCCTTGGCATCCTTTGCCTGCGCCGGGGGCTGGGCCCCGGGAGAGATTATCTGGCCGTAGTCCAGTCCGCGGTCGTGCTCTACGATAACGTAATCCCCCTCCCGCAGGGTTAACCCCTCCTGAATCCTGCAGGAATAGACCTGCCCTAGTTCCCTCAGCCTTACCGATACTATCCTTTCCATAATTCCGCCTTGAGATTCGAGGTTAAAAGCTTAAGATTGATATTCTGGTTTAGGCGCAGGAGCGCATCCGAGAGAAGATTGATTATTCTCTCAAGCTCCGCCTGGGTGTAGTCATGCGCCATCTTGGTTAACTCGTTGCGACGGTCAAAATTAATCAATTCCTCTCCGGGCATGCCGGTTTTTAAAAAGCAGATGTCCCTGAACCAGCTTATCAATATATTGATATCCCTGCGAAGCCCTTCGCGGGTCTGGCTGGCGGAAGCGCCCGAGGCAGCCTGATGGCACGAAAGTAGGAAATCGTCTATTACCATGTTTTTGTCCTGGTAAAAACCGGCGTCTTTTAAGCGCAGGGCGTCTCCGATTCTGCCTTCGCAGAAATAACTCAGGAAATGCGCCCGCGATACATCCAGGCCGTAATCATTTTTGAGTATCTTCTCCAGCTCTTTTCGCTGCAGCGGATAAAAACGCACTATCTGGCAGCGCGAGAGAACGGTCTTGAAAAGAAGCGAGGTCTTGGAACTTACCAAAATGATTACGCTGTGAGCCGGAGGCTCCTCCAGCGTCTTTAACAACGCGTTGGAAGACTCGGCATTCAGGTTATGGGCGTCATCAATAATGTAAACCTTAACCCGCGCCTCATAAGGTTTGAGATTAATCTCGCGCTGCATCTGACGGATAGCGTCTATCTTGATGGTGCCGTTCTCACCCTCGATAAGGCGCACGTCCGGATGCCGGTTATTATCTATCTTGAGGCAGGAGTTGCATTTTCCGCAGGAATCGGCATCATTATCCAGGCAATTGACGGCCTTGGCGAATTCCAGCGCTGCCTGCCTCTTGCCGATCCCCTCCGGTCCGCTGAAAATATAGGCCTTGGCAATGTTATTTTCCTCGGTTGCCCTGCGTAACAACCCCGAGGCATTATCCTGTCCTCTGATATCCTTAAAAGACATATCCTATAACCAACTCCCTGATCCTATTCTGGGTTACGGACTTATCCTCTGCCACCCTGACAACCTTAAAACGCCGCGGCTCCCTGCGCGCCATGGTAAGATAGCCGTTTCTCACCCGCCTGTGGTAAGCCAGCGGCCTGCTTTCTATGCGGTCATAGCTTCTCCGGCGGTGCCTGAGCCCTTTCTCAACCGGAAGGTCAAGAAAAATAGTCAGGTCGGGCTTGACCCCCGCGCTTACAAAATCCCCCAGGTACCTGATAAGCGCGATATTCATCCCCAGGCCAAACCCCTGGTAAGCAACGGTAGAATCCAGGAACCTGTCGCAGATGACATGGGAGCCGCTTACCAGGGCGGGCTTGATTACCTCCTCTACTACCTGAGCGCGGCTGGCCATATAAAGGAGCATCTCGCAGGAAGCTGTCATCCTGTGATTAGAGCCGTCGAGAAGCATCTTCCTGATCTTCTCGCTTACCTTTGTCCCGCCCGGCTCGCGCAGATAGATAACCTTATTGCCGCGCGACTTAAGATAGTTGTAGAGCGCGCGGGATTGCGTGCTCTTGCCGCTGCCTTCCGACCCTTCAAAAGTAATGAATCTTCCCCTCATTTAAGAAACACTTTCCGAGCCAATCTGGAAACACTTTCCGAGCCAAAGCGGAAAGTGTTCCTGTTTTATGGCTTGTAACAGAAAGACTCAAATCTTAAACTCTTCGCCACACCTGCCCGTCTTTTGTATCTTCTACTATAATCCCACTCTTTTTTAATTCTTCCCTTAAGAGATCGGATTCATTAAAGTCTTTCCGGACGCGCGCATCTCTGCGCCGGTTAATGAGTTCTTCTTCTTCTTTTGTCAATTGAATCACCACCTGAAAACTGAGATTAAAAATATTCTTGCTTAATTCCGTTATCGTGTTTATCGCGAAATTCACAATTTGAGCGTAATCATTGTCATCTTTGCCTGCATCAATATATTTATTTGTAGCATTTAGCAGTTCAAACAAATTGGCGATCGCTACAGGTGTATTAAAATCATCATCCATTGCTGCGATAAAATTATTTTTATGCTCTTCAATAAAATCTGCGGTCTTGCCAATAGCAGTAAGGTTGGCTTTCTGTATCTGTTGGGCTCTGTGAAACAATATCTCAAACCTCTGTAACGCCTTGCAGGACTCTTCCATCCGCGTTTCGGTAAAATCAACCGGGCTGGAATAGTGAGCTTGTAAAAAAAAGATTTTCAGGGCATCCGGATGATATTTCTTCAGGGCCTCTTTTATCGTCACGAAATTCCCCAGCGACTTGGACATCTTCTGGCCGTTGATGGTAAGGAGGCCGTGGTGAATCCAGTATCTCGCAAAAGGCTCACCGGTTGCTGCCTCAGCCTGGGCGATCTCGTTCTCGTGGTGCGGAAATACCAAATCCCTCCCCCCGGCATGGATGTCCAGCGTCGGGGTCTTTAAAAACTTCTGCGCCATCACTGAACACTCGATATGCCAGCCGGGCCTGCCGCTTCCCCAGGGGCTATCCCAGGAAGGCTCACCTTCCTTGGATTTCTTCCAGAGCGCAAAATCCAGGACGTCCCTTTTTAAACCGCTCGGCTCTATCCTGGCGCCGGAGCGCATATCATCAATGCCCTGACCGGACAATTTACCGTAGGATGGAAATTTGCGCACATCGAAATATACGTCCCCTCCGGCTTCATAGGCATAACCTTTCTCAATAAGAAACGAGATGTAGCGGACCATGTCCGGTATATTCTCAGTCGCCCGCGGCTCAAAATCCGCCTCCTCGATACCGAGGTCCCTTAAGTCCCGGCGGTAGCCGGCAATGTATTTTTCGACGAGCTCGCGCCAATCCGTCTTAAGCTCATTGGAACGTTTGATGATCTTATCGTCGATGTCGGTAATGTTCCTGACGAACTTCACATTGAATCCGCGGTATTTCAAATAACGCCGCATGAGGTCAAAGACATAAAGGCTGCGGGCATGGCCGATGTGGCTGTCG
>Ga0265297_10002712_pt1 | contig 34799 bp, 40 predicted proteins | sample Munlanlwell13791_FD_192502 | JGI IMG/M metagenome (GOLD analysis project Ga0265297, IMG submission 192502) | Leachate microbial communities from a municipal landfill in Southern Ontario, Canada - Leachate well 137-91 | ecosystem: Engineered > Solid waste > Landfill > Unclassified | place... | reverse complement strand
CGTAGAAAATCCCATATTATGGTGAGCGTAGCTCAGTTGGTAGAGTCCCGGATTGTGATTCCGGTTGTCGCGGGTTCGAGCCCCGTCGTTCACCCCATTGAAATACATACTCTGATGTCGTTTGTATAGCGCTTGATTCGCTTCTACTGACAATCAATCTTTTAATTCTGGCATCATATATGATTATCGATAGCCGGATGTCCTCTCGTTTATCCATTTTCGTATCTTCGACGTTTTTCAGTTTCAAATGATGAAACCTAAACGGGTTTTTATTGCGCCGGGTTCAAGAGGGGTATTCATCAGTGGTTGCCACTTACTTTTAAATCCACTTGACCTACTAATACAGTTTGCGTTTATTTCTCCCGGTAGTGCTGTATCGCACTGACGTTGACGAGTGAACAAAAGGCTATCCCATTCAATCGTTATATCGCCGGACAGCCCAGCGTTTTCTGGTGTCGCACTAGCGACGGTGGCACAATAATGTTTTGGTTATCAAGAAATAGCGGCTGCAACGATGCAAATTACTCCTGCAAACCTTTCAGATATTCCGGCGCTTTGCGAGTTGCTGGAGCTCCTGTTTACCCAAGAAGCGGACTTCAAGCCGGATCGGGATGCACAAAGCCGCGGCTTGTCTCGCATCATTGGCAATCCGGAAGTCGGGCTTATCGTCGTCGTCCGTCAAGGCGGCCGGGTTGTGGGCATGGCTAACCTTCTCTATACGGTGTCGACTGCGCTCGGCGATCGCGTTGCGCTATTGGAAGACATGGTGGTTTCTCCCAACGCTCGCGGTTCCGGCATAGGCTCCCGGCTTCTGGAGCACGCCATTCAACTTGCGCGCTTGAACGGGTGTAAACGCATTACCTTGCTGACAGATCGCGATAATGAGGCTGCACAACGCTTTTATCAAAGGCGCGGCTTCGGTTTGTCGGCCATGATTCCTCTGCGTCTTTCACTCAGCGAATAGATCGCAAGGTATATTGTTGCGATAGTGGATTAAAAATCCTCCCAATCGTCACTACCGGCAAGCTGTAGCTGCGGCCTCTGGCTTGCCGGTGAAGTTCTGCCGGGTGCGGTTTCTTTTCGCGGCTGGACTGAACTAAAGGAAGTGTCCAATGTCCAGGAAGAGACGTTGCCGGAAATGTCAGGCAATCGCTCTATGTATTGCTCTACCCCGGCAACGGCTTCGTGTGTTGCTCTATCTCCTGCATCCATGCCGTCGCGCGGAATCCGTGTTGTCGAGCGTGAGTTGCCGCCCAATTTGAAGTGCTCCACCGTAAGCGCCAGGTTTTGCGTTTGCTTTTCCAGCGATTCAGCCGCCGCTGCGGCTTGCTCCACCAGGGCGGCATTTTGCTGGGTCACGTCGTCCATTTGGGTAATGGCCTGATTCACCTGTTCGATGCCGGAGGTTTGTTCGATAGAAGCCGTGCTGATTTCGGACATGATGACGGTAACTTCACGGATAGCCGTCACGATTTTTCCCATGGTTAAGCCGGCTTGGCCGACCAGTTTACTGCCGTCTTCAACCTTTTCCACCGAATCGCTAATCAGATTCTTAATTTCTCCAGCTGCGGCTGCGGCGCGTTGCGCCAGGTTGCGCACTTCACTGGCGACAACAGCAAAGCCGCGACCTTGCTCGCCGGCCCTGGCCGCTTCTACGGCGGCGTTCAGCGCGAGGATGTTGGTCTGGAAGGCAATGCCGTCTATTACAGAGATAATGTCAACAATCTTGCGCGAAGCCTCGTTAATGCCTTCCATTGTGGTCACGACTTCATTAACCACTTCAAGCCCTTTGCCGGCGATGTCCGAGGCGCCGGCGGCAAGCTCGTTGGCATGTCTGGCGTTTTCGCTGTTTTGCTGCACGGTGGAGGTCAGCTGCTCCATGCTGGCGGCGGTTTGTTCCAGGCTGGCGGCCTGCTGTTCTGTGCGGTGCGACAGGTCATTGTTGCCTGAAGCAATTTCCTTAGCCGCTGTACTAATGGTATCGGAAGCTTCCTTGATTTGATTGACAATCTCTTTCAGTTTTTCCACGGTGAAATTGGAGTTATCTTTAAGTTGACCGAAGATGCCGGCATAGTCGCTGGTGATGGTTTCGGTCAGATCGCCATGAGATAGGGCGGCAAGGATGCGCACCACTTCATTCAGGCCGGTAAAACTGATCTCCATCAGCTCATTAACGCCCTGCGCCAATTGCAGAAAGAAGCCCTCTTTATCTCCTTCGTTAATGCGTTGGTTGAAATCGCCCGATACAGCGGCGCTGACCACTTTGGCGACTTCCTGCTCGATAGCCACTTCAGCGGTGCGATCTTTCCATTCCACGACGACGCCGATTCTTTCGCCGCGGTCATTGTTGATGGGGTTCGCAACCAGATAGAAAGTATGCCCTGCAATGGTAATCTCGCTTCGAAAAGTCGAGTCCAATTGCGCAAGTAATGCTTTCTGATGCGCCGGATTTTTGTGGAAAGAGTCGATGCTTGCCCCCATCAGTTTGGCTGAATCAAAATGCGGAATGGACTTGCGGATGTCGGCTTCCGCCAGTCGCATCATATTATGTACCGCCGGGTTCATGTAGATGATAGTGTGCTCATTGTCGGCTACGATCACGTTTGAGCTGATGCTGTCCAAGGCGGTCTTGATGCGCAGGGCTTCGTCGCGTTCTTTGCGGTCCGCCGTCATGCGTTCAAGCAATTGTTGTTGCATGTTTTTCATGGTTGCCAGCAAGCTGCCGCTATCGCCCCGTTTAATCGCGATGGCGTTATCCAGTTTTCCGGCGGCGATGTTTCTGGCTAAATCCGCAACGTCACCGGGCTCGCCGCCCAACTGACGGATAATGCCGCGGCTGATCAGTACCGTCAGCGCGATGGCCGCCGCAATGCTGAAAGCGAAAATGGCTGCCAGGACGGTGCCGTACCAGAGGATGGTGTCTCGCGCCCGCATCTCATCCTTTGCATTGCGTGCAGTCGTAAGCCGCACCACTTCATCGATAGCGGCGCGATGCTCTTCATAAGCGTGGCGCATGTTTTGGAGGCTGGCCAGCGATCCGTTAAGGTCTCCAGCCTGAATGGCCGGTAGAAAACCCTGCCCGGCCTCATTATAAAAGGCTTGCGCTGCTTGGTAGGAGCCTTGCAGTAATGGAGTCTGGACTTCCTGTTCCAAAGATTGGCCTAACCAATAGCTATGACGGGACTCGTATTCCGTTTTTAGCGTTTGAAAGCGCGTCACCAAAGCACTGATTTCGGCAGGGTCGTTGGTTTGGCTCAGTTGCAGTGCGACCAGATAGGATTCGATGATGTATTCAGGCGGCGGCAGGACATCGGCAATAATATCCTTGCCCTGGACAATACGTTGATAAATCGGACCATTAACATTAAGCGTATTCATGGCCTTGAATGTTGCGAAACCGAACAGCAAAAAACCGAAGACCAAGGTGATCAAAATTACCGCAAAACGTATTTTGATGGTTAACTGCCCAGAATTTTTTATGTTATTTCGCATGACGGTTTCCTGTTTTCATGATGATTAGGCGTACTAAGTAGTAAACATTTCAATCAGATCCATGCCCTGGTGGGACATGATTTAGCGGCCTTAACGATTTGATTGGTCTTTAGGACTCATTATCAGCGGCAAAATGTGCGGCGGGTTTGGCGATTTATCTTTCTATTCCTCAGAGCCGTAACATTTGGGATAATCGATGCACACATTACAAGACGGCGCCCGGCACAGATACAGGCCTTCCGCTTCGCAAAGCTGTTTGTACAGGAACTTTTTCCATTTCATGTCCTTGTCGTTTTTTGCGGCCAATTCCGGGAAGTTGCGTTGCAACATGGCGCTCAATTGCGAGCGCGACCAGAGGCCTAAATCCTGCCACAGGTGATCGCTGCCCAGGCAACCGGCCACGATTATGCCTATGATCCAGTCCGTTTCGACAATATCGGCGTTACTGAATTGTTTTAACAGCGTAACCAGATCATCTCTTTCCAGCATCCGGCTAAAGTCCAGCTTGCTGCCCGACGGCGCTTGTTCAGGAAGGTTGCGACCCGGAAAAAAATGTTCTGTTAACGCATGAAACTGCTCGCACTCCAACCCCAGATAGTCGGGTAAAACGCCTTGTCCTCCGCACCAGCTGGCGACCATGCAGGTCAGCCATTCGTGATTAGGATTAACCGTGGATCTGGATTTTAACTGGGAATAAATCCGTTCCCGGTCATCCTGGAGCTGGAGCGCGGCAGACATGATTAATATTCGACCAGAATATCTTCATCCCTGACTATCATCTGGCAAGCCAGACGCCAGGGCGAAGGTAAATCGTCAATAATCATTTGTTCCATTTCTTCTTTGCTGATTTTGCCGTTAGCTTGCAATACTGATTTCTCTTTTTCAGTTAAAGGGCCGCCCATACGTTGGTGTTTGTTATCGATACTGCTGACTTTCACCACACAGGTGCCGCATTCGCCGTCCTCGCATTCATAATTGATCGGGATTTTGTTTTCCCTCGCCAGTTTCAACAATGTCTCTGTGTGGCTGCCTGCAACGGCATAGACGGTTTTGTCCCGGTATTCGGGGTTTGAAAAAGTAATTAAAGCCATGATTTACTCCTTATAAGTGTGATGTGCTGTTGCCTGGTTCTGTTTTAGAACCCCGGCGTTCGTTCTTAATACCTGAATCCCCGAGCAAAAGCGTCGTAGCCATTTTGTAGGAGCGGGCTATGTCCACGATCGGTGGCAGCTGTGCGGGCATGGCCCGCTCCTACGGCAGTGTGACGCAAAAGCATGGGTATGAGGTCGCGTGTTTTTAAACCGGCTTGACCCTGATGGTTCCGCCCAGCACCTGAGCCTGACAAGCCAATCGGTTATGTTTACCGGCCATGTTTTCACGCAGGACTTTATCTTCGAGCACAGACGGCTCGGTCAGATTGTTCCAGCCTTCCGTGACTTTCATGATGCAGGTACCGCAGTCGCCTTCACGGCAGCCGTAAGTAATGCCTGAACCGACCTTTTCGGAAATTTCGATAATCCGCGTACCGGCGGGTGCCGAAACGGTAACGTTAATGTCTTCAAAGGTAATTGACGCTTTCGCCATTGTGACTCTCCTGATGTGTTATAAAAAATACGGTTACTTACTTAAGCCCGGACAAGCAACAGTTAAGCCGTTCGTGGTGAGCTTGTCGAACCATGAACGGCTTAACCGTCCACCCTTCGACAGGCTCAGGGCGAACGGTTAAGACTAATAACTTGTCCCGCCTAGTGAGAAGCAAAAAAAACTAAGCAAGATCGGCCATATCGATCACTTTGGGTTGCCTTAAACCCATCAGATCCTGAGCCATGTCATGCCCGAATTCACGACAGATTTGGATTTCTTCTTCGGTCGGAATTAACTTAATGCGTATCCCCGGAATGGGCACACGCAACTTGAGACCGCGCAAGCGGTCCTCAACCATTTTCACGCCTTCTCCGGTCCAGCCGTATGAGCCGAAAACGCCGCCCAGCTTCGATTTGAGATTGATCACAGCCAGAGAAGACAATAAATCCCACACCGGTTTAACCGCATCGCCGTTGATGGTCGGCGTACCGAACAGGATGCCGTCCGCGCCTTCGATCAAATCGACAAACGGCGTTATTTCGCTGCCTTCCAGGTCGTACAGGGAGACGCGCACATGTTCCACGGCCATTGCGCCTTCATAAATGGCTTCGGCCATGCGCCGCGTGTTGCCGTAGGAGCTGATATAAAAGATCAGCAGGGTTTTTTCGCCGGCGCTGATTTCGCTTTGCAAGGCCGGGCTCGATAATTCACGATAGCGCTGCACATAGCGTTGCGGCTGATCACGCAATAGGGGGCCGTGCGCAGGCAGGATTTTATTCAGCGGTAGCGGCTCAATCAGAATCAGAGCCCGGTTTACATACTCTTTAAACGGACGCATGATGTGGGCGTAGTAATATTCGAACGAGAAGCGGAAATCCCCGACTTCATCGTTGAACAATCGCGTATCGCAAAAATGACAGCCGAACACATCGCCGGAAAATAATGTTTTTTCTTCCACTAAATAAGCGCATTGGGTATCCGGCCAATGCAAATAAGGGGTGTGAAAAAACGTTAAAGTACGGTCACCCAACGACACCTTGTCGCCGGTCATTACCGGCGTAAAATCAAATGCATCCTGTTTTAACAGGGCTTTGAGCATGGATTGCGCTTTCTGGGAAATGTAAAGCTGGGCTTGCGGCGCGCGGCGCATCAGCTCGGGCAATGCGCCGGTATGATCGGGCTCCAGATGATTCAGGACGATGACCTTGATTTCGTCATAGCGTGCTACCGATTCCAAACGGGCGAAAAAATCACCGGCAAAATTTTCTTTGACCGTATCGATGATTGCAACGCCGGCATCGCCCCTGACGACATAGGCGTTATAACTGGTTCCGTTGGCGGTTTTTAAAATGATGTCGAAAGTGCGTAGCGTGGGGTCGAGCGCGCCGATCCAATGAACGCGCTCTGAAAGCCGGACTGCCTGGGCGACGCCGTCAACAGTTAAGACCGGAGGTTTACTCATGACCGCAGCTTGCTTGTGCAAGCGGGCGAGGGCAGCTTTCCAGATCCTGATCGGACTCGGCTGCTTTTAAGCCGATCCAGCTATCTACCGCCTGTTGATCGAAGCCCGCCATCAAACTGTTACCGACTTGCATTAACGGGCGGCGTATTAACAGCGGATTTTCCAGCATCAGCGTCAGGGCTTGTTGCTCTGTCAGCTTACCGGGATCAATCTCGCCCTGTTTGATCGCCGGTGCGCTGACATTGAACCAGTCCCGTACCGCCAGCTCACCGAAGAAAGCACGCAAACGCTCTGCTTGCCAGGGTTCGGTCAACAGATTTAAAGCCACGACCTGATGACCCGCTTCGGCTAACAATTTCTTTTGCCGGGTGTTGTTAATACAACCGGGCTTTTCATAGAAATAGACGGTAGCCATCGGATACACCGTGAGTTAATGGGATTGCAGCTCGGCCATGGCTTCGGCCATTTTTTCCGGCGGAATGCCCGTTAAAGAACCGGGCGGGTTAATCGCCAAGCCAAGCGAATCCAGAATCGCGCCCTCGATCGGGCAAATGCTGGCGCATTGGAAGACGGGGAAGTCACCCTCGCATTCGGTGCATTTTTTGCTGTCGACCAAAAAATGCGGCTTGGCTTCGTAAATGGCGTTGCTTGGACAAACCGGCTCGCATGCAAAACAATTTACACAGGATTCAATAATTTTTACTGCCATGGCAGGCTCCTAAGGAATGGTAATCAAACATCGGAAGACGACCGGCCAATCCGATACTTTGACTTAAGCAGTGTAAAGCCCTCTCCAGAGGGAGAGGGTTGGGTGAGGGGAAATCAACTCAGGAAAAAGTCTATTTTTATCCCTCATCCCAGCCTTCTCGGCAACCGCTCCTGCGTTGCTCTACTGCCTATATCCATATAGGCATCCCTGAGGGAGAAGAGGCGTATGTTCTAAAGTTAATCGGGTCGACAAGGCGGGACGGGGTTTGCAACCCCGTCCCTAACGTTTCTACGATTTTCGAGCTATTTAACTAACCTCAAATGTTTCGGCCGGGGCAACATGCCCCGGCCGGCTTTGCGACATTAACCTACGCACTGGCTCTAACTGAGTCTTGGGCCTCATCCAACTTACCCGCAGCCGCCATCTCCTTGTAAACCGCCATCACGGCTTCTTCGATGGGCTCCATCGCATGCTCGCCGTTCGGTTGAATACCGGCGGCTTCCAGCTGCTCCCAAGGCTCATAACCGACTTTCGAGCACAGCACCGCTTCGCATCCGGCCAAAGCCCGGATAGTCACTTGCAACGTGCTCTCGCCATCGCCGCAGGTGGTATCGCCGCCGCAATACTGGTCGGCTTTGCGGTGACTGATAAAACGCACGCCGTCCGGCGAAGCTTCATAAATCAGGAATTCCTTGGCATGGCCGAAGTGCATGTTAATCACGCCCTGGCCGCTGGTGGCGACCGCCATCAATACCGGACGCGTGGTCAGCTTGGGTTCCTGTTTATGCTGCTGCGCCTTTTCGGCTTTTTCCAACCGCTTGCTGTCCATTTCAGCCTGTATGGCCTGATGAATCACCTTGCGTTTTTCCATCGCCGCCTGATAATCGATTTCCATGTCCTCGATCTTGTCCAGCGTAAACTCGTCGCCCCGATCTTCGCCCAGCATGCCCACCGCATCGGCGCGGCATTGGCGGCAATGGCGCATCATATTCATATCGCCGGAACAACTGTCTTGCAGGTCTTGCAGCTCATCGGGGGTAGGGCCGCGTTGCCCCATCACGCCGTAGAAAGTGCCGTGCTCGGCTTCGGCGATCAGCGGCATCACGTTGTGCAAAAACGCGCCTTTGGATTTAACAACCTTGCTGACTTCGGCCAAATGCTGGTCGTTCACGCCGGGAATCATCACCGAATTGACCTTGACCAAAATGCCTTTCGCAATCAGCATTTCCAGGCCTTTTTGCTGTTGTTCGATCAGGATTTTCGCGGCTTTTACGCCTTTAATGCGCTTGTTTTTCCAGTAAATCCACGGATAGATTTTCGCGCCGATTTCAGGATCGACGCAGTTAATCGTGATCGTGACATGATCGATATTGTGCTTGGACAATTCTTCCACTGCGTCGGGCAGCGCCAGGCCGTTCGTCGATACGCACAATTTAATATCCGGCGCTTCCTCGCTTAAACGGCGGAAGGTTTCGAAGGTGCGTTCGGGATTGGCTAACGGATCGCCGGGGCCGGCAATGCCCAGCACCGTCATTTGCGGAATATTGGCCGCCACCGCCATAGTCTTTTTAACCGCCTGATCCGGCGTCAGTAATTCGGAAACCACGCCGGGACGCGATTCATTGGCGCAATCGTATTTACGGTTACAGTAATGGCACTGGATATTGCAAGCCGGAGCGACCGCGACATGCATTCGGGCGAAATAGTGGTGGGCGTCTTCCGAATAGCACGGATGATTCTGTACCTTCTCCCGTATCGAATCAGGCAATGAATCCATTTGATTGTCGGTTGTACCGCATGAACTGGCTGAACAGCCGCCTTTAGCCGCAGGGGCGTCGTTTAATACTGGTAATTGCATCGGATTGGCCTCGTAAGTTGCGTTTACTAAAAAGCAAATGCACAGGTCGTGCCAACGATAGTATTGTGCTTTATGTTGTTGATTTATATATTTTTTGTGTTTTAGGAATGAGCGGGGTTGTTGTAAATGCAACAGTCATTTTTTTAGGTGTTGTAATGAATGGCACAAAGCAAACGTTTCACAGATACTCCTTGCATACCTATCGGATACCTGTTTAGAATGAAAGCGATTCATTAATCACCCGAGCGAGGCTCAATATGGCTAAAGAAGTACAAATGTCGATTAAGATGGAGCAGGATTTGCGCGACCGGTTTATGGCCGTGGCGGCAGAACGCCATCGACCTGCCGCTCAGATCATTCGTGATCTAATGCGCCTTTACATCGCAGACAGCGAAACCCCCAACGCATTGACTGCCGACACGATCCGCAAGGCCCGCAAAGGTGAAGAAGTGTTCAACGCTTCCAGTCCCTCTGACCTATTCAAACAATTAGGCATCTGATGCGTTCGGCGAGCTATACCGGTCAGTTTAAGCGTGACGTGAAGTTAGCCGAGAAGCGTGGTAAGGATATGGACAAATTGCGTTATGTTATCGGTCTGCTGCTGGCTGACCAAGCTCTCCCGCGTGAGTTTGCCGATCACCCATTGAAAGGAGAATGGAAGCCAAGCCGCGACCTTCATATTGAACCCGATTGGATCTTGATTTATTGCGTGGATGGTGAAGCAGTTCGCTTCGAGCGTACCGGCACACACTCCGATCTTTTTGGTCAATGACCGAGCGTAGGCTATCGTCGCAGTTTTGCATCATTGTTGAGCACGCCTGTTAGCGGGAACGTCTTTCTGCTTTCCAAGCCGGATTGGGAATCAGATAAAATGCGCTTTAGGGTTACAAAAACCAACCTCAAGCTACGTCGTAATACCAGTCCAAAAGCTCTTCCCCGCCCCAGTTTTCGGCATCGGGAGGGATGGTTTCATCGGTTTCGTATAGCGTCATTTGTCCGGGTTTGGGTGAGGTTACCAACAAGCTTTCTGCATAATCGACTGAACAGCCTTGTTTGCCGGTTTCGTCCTTTAGCCATTGCGCCGCCATAGCGATGGCGTCTGTCCGGGTTTCGCCAAAGCCGAAAACGGCGTAATCGTGTTGCACGTATAAAATGGTCATTGTTGCTCCAAATGCTTTGGGGAATATCTAAACAAGTTGATTCCGTTCATGGTTCGACAGGCTCACCACGAACGGAATCAACTTGTTATCGGTTCGTCCTAAATCTTTCGACTACGCCCAGGATAGCCTTGTCGAAAGACTTAATCAGATTTGCTTCATGGTAATATCCAGCGTCATAATCCGGTAAGCAATCTGTCTCGGCGTCATATTCAGCAGGCGGGCGGCTTTGGCTTGCACCCAGCCGCTTTGCTCCAACGCGGCAATGACGCGTTCCCGGTCGTCCATGTTTTCATCGTTAAAATCAACTGCCGGTGTTTTTTGCGGTTTAAGGCTGATAGCGGTGCCGATTTCGTCTTCCAGGCCGGTGCTGACCATCACGTCGCGGTCGATGATGCCGTTCGGACTCATGATTGCGGCGCGTTCCAGCCGGTTCGCCAGTTCGCGGACGTTGCCGGGCCAGTTGTGTTTCATCAATATGCGTATCGCGCTCTCCTTGATTTCCAGTGGCCGGCCGCCTTGCTGCTGCGAAATCCGGTTGAGCAGGAATTCGGACAGCTGCGGGATGTCCTCGGTCCGGTCGCGTAATGGGGGCATATGGACCGGCATGATATTAAGCCGGTAATACAAATCCTCCCTGAATTTGCCTTCGGTGACTTCTTCTTCAAGATTGCGGTTGGTCGCCGCAATGATGCGCACATTAACCTTGATGGTTTGAGTGCCGCCGACCCGCTCGAATTCGCCTTCCTGCAATACGCGCAGCAGTTTGGCCTGGAACGATGCGGAAATCTCGCCGATTTCATCAAGAAACAGGGTGCCGTTGTCGGCCAGTTCAAAACGGCCTTTGCGCTGGCTGACCGCGCCGCTGAACGCGCCTTTTTCGTGGCCGAATAATTCAGACTCCAATAAGGTGTCGGGCAGGGCCGCGCAATTGAGTTTTAAAAACGGTCCGCCGGCGCAGCCCGAGTTAAAGTGGATCGCATTGGCGACGACTTCTTTACCGGTACCCGATTCTCCGCGGATTAATACCGTGGTATTCCATTTTGCAACCTGGCGAATCAAATCGAATACTTTTAGCATCGGCGGCGAATGGCCGATGATGTTCTCGAAGCTGTAGTTCTTGATCAGCGCCTGTTTGAGCTGATCGCGTTCGCTGAGTAGATGGCGCTGTTTGCGTTCGATGAGCCGCAGCATTTTGACGCTTTGCGCTATCAGGTTGGCAATCATCTCCATGAACCGGGCGCGCTCGCCCAGAAATTGGCTGTTATCCGGCTGTGCGGCCAGTACGCCGATGGTGTCGCCTTCTTCGATGTAAATCGGCGAGCCGATAAACGGCAGTTCGGGATCGTACAAACCCAGGCGGCCTAGAAAACGCGGCTCTTCGGACACTTTTTCAATGACGATGGTGCTGCCTTCATCCAGTATCGCGCCCATCAGGCCTTCGCCGGGGTTGTAGCGGACCGGCTCGGTAAATTTACTCGCGCCGTCGGTATGGACGACGCTGACGATCATGCTGTTATTTTCGATTTCCCGCAGCGTTATCATGCCGGAACGCATGCCTGACCGTTTGTGCAGGATCTCCAAAACCGCCTGTAATTTTGCATGCAGATCGTGGGTGCTGTTCAATACCTGGCTGATGATATACAAGGTATCCAGTTCGGCTTCGATCAGTTGTATGCGCTCGGCCATTACTCCACCCCCTTAAATACCTGCTTGTGCAGAGGGAAACTGATTTTGAACCGGCATCCCCGGTCGCAATCCGGGTCTATTTCGATAAAGCCCTGATGCTGGTTGACGATTTCCTTTGCCATCACCAGCCCCATGCCGGCCTGATTGCCGCCCATCGGGCGCGTGGTGTAGAAAGGTTCGAAGACCTTGGCGCGTTTTTCAACCGGAATACCGGCACCGCTGTCTTCAATGCAGACATAAATCAATTCGGCATCGGTATCGGTGGTGATCTTAAGCCGCTGTTCCGAGCCGTCCGATTTGCAGACCGAATCAATGGCGTTATCGATCAATTGCTTGAACAAGATACGCAGACGGTTCTCGGAACCCAGCATGGTCGGCAATTGGGCAAGCGGCTGCCAATGCACCTCTATATCGTTACTACAGATCCGCTGGTTGTTCAGTAACAGCACTTCATGCAGAATCTGGTTCAGGTTAATCGGAATGACCGCTGTTTGCAGAATCTCGGGAATGCATTTTTGCATGGTCGCCACCGCTTCTTCACCGGATTGTTGAATCTGCTGCAAGATTTGCAACAGTCCGGCGTGTTGATCATCCCCCTTGTGCCGCAAAATCTGTTCGGCCGCCCTGATTTGGTTCATCGGCATCTGAATTTGGTGCATAGCGCCCAGTAAGGTTTCCCTGATGCCGCGCACCCGCTCATCTTCGGCCATGATGGTTTTTAAGGTCTGAATATGCAGCTCTTCCATCTGCCTGCGTTGCCGGGTGATGTCTGTCAACGTCAGTATCAGGTACTGTTTGGATGCGTTCTGGAAAAAGGCGTCGGCATTGACTTCATTTTCTACAAACCAGTTTCCGGCGCAAGAGAACCAACGGATTTTATGGTTGCCCTTGCTTTCCACTTTGAATTCACGGTTACTAAAGCCTTGCTCTTTGCTTTGCAACTCCGACCATAAATCGCCCATTTCATTGCGCAACAGTTGCAGGAAATAAGTGGCGGGCTCGCCTTTATCGAGGTCGCTGACCAACGCTTTATAGTTATGGTTATCCAGGATGACCCTGTCCCGGTCATCGAGTACGACCATCGCGATAGGCGATGAATTAATGACCGACTCGATCAATAGTTTTTGGTTGACGACCTTTTTTTCGGATTCGTAGGATTGGGTAATATCCCTGTGCATGCCGATGTAGTGGGTGATTGCCCCGGCTTCATTCAACATCGGTGCAATGGTCAGATCGGACAGATAGCGCTCGCCGGACCTATGCCGGTTGCACAAAGTTCCGCGCCATACTTTCTTGGCGCTGATCGTGCGCCATAAATCGTAATACACCTCTCTGGGCGTGCGTTTGTCCGATAACAGCGATTCGTTTTCGCCCAGAATATCCTCGGGACGGTAACCGGTGACGCGGCAAAACTCTTCGTTAACGTAAAGAATTTTGGCTTTTTTATCGGTGATGGAAATGGCTATCGGCACCTGTTCAACCGCTTCGACAAACAGGCTGTAAAGCAGTTCGTCGCCTTTATTTGCGTACCCTTCGCCAAATAAATCAGGTACAAGCTCACCGATGACGCTGGTCATGTTGGTATGCGTTTGTAAAAATCGCAATGAAGTTTTTTTCATAAGTTATAGCCGCTGTGATGGGTCTTTAAAATTACTTAAGCAAATATAGAGCCAACATTAATGCTCCGGTTTTTTCGTTGCTACGTGTTACGACATGTTGTGGGAGCGGGCCATGCCCGCGAGATGGAGGAGCAGTAACGCTGTATAGTTGCCCAATCGCATAGTTGCCCAATCGCGGGCCCGGCCCGCTCCGACTGCTGAATCATACGGGTGCAGATTGATGGTCTGAATAGACAGCGGGATCAAAATCATGAGCCATTGTAGGATTTGCGACAAAATATTTTTATCGATGTCGGTATGTATCACTTCCAACAGCATTCATGCACTGATTTGGGCGGTTTTGGCTGGATGTTTGACCGATAAATGTGCCGTGTCTGCAATTGGCATAATTGCTGCTTGCACCTGATAAAAAGCATTGCAAACAGCCTGGGAAAAACAGTGAGCGAATATCTTCTTCTTTTATTAGGCACGGCTCTGGTCAACAACGTGGTTCTGGTGAAATTCCTCGGGCTATGCCCGTTTATGGGCGTCTCGAAAAAACTGGATTCGGCTTTGAGCATGGGTTTGGCGACAACCTTTGTGCTGACCTTGGCCGCGATGACCAGCTGGATGCTGGAACACTTTATTTTGGCTCCGTTCAATATCCAGTTTTTACGCATCCTCGCGTTTATTCTGGTGATTGCCGCCGTGGTGCAGTTCACCGAAATGGTCGTGCATAAAACCAGCCCGGTGCTGTATCAGATACTGGGTATTTTCCTGCCGCTGATTACGACCAATTGCGCGGTCTTGGGCGTGGCTTTGCTCAACGTGCAGGAACAATACGGCTTTATGCAAAGCATGATTTTCGGTTTCGGTTCCGCGCTCGGCTTTACGCTGGTGATGGTGCTGTTTGCAGGCTTGCGGGAGCGCCTGGCGTTAATGGCGGTCCCGACATTATTTGCAGGCACGCCGATTGCGTTTATTACCGCCGGTATTTTATCGCTGGCATTTATGGGTTTTGCAGGGCTTTACAGCAAATGATTTACAGGAAATAAACTATGTATGTTTTATCCGCCATTGTAAGTTTGACCTTGTTGGGGCTGTTCCTGGGCTTGCTGCTGGGTATTGCCGGCAAGTATTTAAAAGTTGAAAGCAGCCCGATTGTCGATGAACTGGAATCCCTGCTGCCCGGATCGCAATGCGGCCAATGCGGTTTTCCGGGTTGCAGGCCTGCCGCCGAAGCATTGGCCGAGGGCAATGCGCCCGCTACGATATGCCCACCCGGCGGCAGCGCCCTGGCTGAGCAAATCGCCGCTTTATTGGGTTTGGACCTGGATTTAAGCGACGTAAAAGAGCCCGAGTTATTGGTCGCCAGAGTCAGCGAAGACACCTGCACCGGCTGCACCCGCTGCTTTAAAGTCTGCCCTACCGACGCCATTGTCGGCGCGCCGAAGCAAATTCACGCGGTCGTCGCCGACGCCTGCATAGCCTGCAAGAAATGCGTGGATGTATGCCCGACCGAATGCCTGCAAATGCACCCCGTTGAGGTTACCTTGCGTAACTGGCGCTGGTCCAAGCCTGCCTTGCCTGAAACGAGTAACGCCGTATGTTAAGTTTCTTTTCTAAACCGCGCATTCGCGGCGGCGTCCATGCAGAGGAGCATAAAGCCGAGACTGCCGCATTGCCGATAGCCGACAATTTTCCGTTGCCGAAAAAACTGTATATCCCGCTGCAACAGCACGTCGGCAAGCCCGCAGAGCCGCTGATTATGGTCGGCGAAAAAGTGCTGAAAGGGCAGTTGCTGGCTTACAGCCAGGGCCTGATTTCCGCGCCGGTCCATGCGCCCAGTTCCGGCGTCATCCTTGATGTTAACGATTATCCGGCCCCGCACCCGTCCGCGCTGCCTATCCGAACCATCGTGCTGGAAACCGACGGCAAGGACGAATGGGTGGAAACACCGATTGCCGCCGATCCGTTCCAGCTGAATCCCGAAGAAATCAGTTTGCGCGTCGGTGCGGCGGGTATTGTCGGCTTGGGCGGTGCAACTTTTCCGACGGCGGTCAAGCTCAATATGGGCCGCGAGAATCATATCGATACGCTGATTATCAACGGCTCGGAATGCGAGCCTTATTTATGCTGCGACGACCGGCTGATGCAGGAGCGCGCCGGGGAAATTATCGACGGCGTGCGTTTGATGCTGCACGGAATGGAAACCGAACATGCCGTGGTGGCGATCGAAGACAACAAGCCGGAGGCTTATCTTGCGATGCAGGCCGCAGCCGAGCCGTATGCTACGATTAAAGTCATACAAATCCCGACCCGTTACCCGATGGGTTGGGACAGGCAATTGATCCGTTATGTAACCGGCAAGGAAGTCCCTGTCGGCTGCCGTTCGTCGGAAATCGGCGTGACCATCCACAATGTCGGCACCGCTCACGCAGTCCATAAAGCGATTCGTCACGGATATCCCTTGCTTAGCCGTGTGGTCACGGTAGCGGGCGGTGCGGTCAAACGCCCGATGAATGTGGAAGTGCCTTTCGGCACCTTAATCTCCGAACTGTTCGATTTTTGCGAGGTGAACCGGCAAGAAACCGCGCGCATCATTATGGGCGGCCCGATGATGGGCGACTCTTTACCACATACCGCTTTACCGACGGTCAAGGCCACCAGCGGCATCCTGGCATTGACCCAAAGCGAACTCAAAAATACCGATGAACAACCCTGTATTCGTTGTGCGAGCTGCGTCAGCGTTTGTCCTGCGGGACTCAGGCCTTTGGATATGGCGAATAATATCCGCATCAATCAACTGGATGCGGCGGTGGATTTAGGCTTAAAAGACTGTGTCAGCTGCGGTTGCTGCTCTTATATCTGTCCGTCCAATATTCCGCTGGTGCAGTATTTTAAATACGCCTCGGGCGAAGTCGTAGCCAGGCAGCAGGCGCAGCATAAAGCCGAGCAAACCAAAAAGCTGATTGATGCGCGCAATGCCCGTATGGAACGCATCGCCCAGCAACAACGCGAAGACGAATTGGCCCGGATAGCGGCCAAGGCGGAGCGGGAACGATTAAAAGCCGAGCAGGAGGCATTGGTATGATTACGCATATGAAACCCAGCAGCGGCGCGCATGTCGGAGCCAACACCAGCGTCAGCCGTATCATGTGGCAGGTCATGCTGGCAATATCGCCCGCGACAGCGTTCGGCCTCTTGTGTTTCGGCTGGCCTGCGCTGAACTTGTTTGTCATCACCGTGCTGTCGGCGGTTGTGTTTGAAGCCTTCTGCGTGCGGCTCAAGGGCAGGGCGGCCAAGCCCGTCATTATGGATGGCTCTGCGGTACTGACCGGCTGGCTGCTGGCGATGACGCTGCCGCCTTGGGCGCCGTGGTGGATAGGCGTGGTCGGTTCGGGGCTGGCGATTATTTTAGGCAAGCAGGTTTACGGCGGCTTGGGACAAAACCTGTTCAATCCGGCCATGTTGGCGCGGGTCGCGCTGCTGATTTCTTTCCCTATCGAAATGACCACTTGGGCCAATGTGTCGCCGTTGTTTTTTTCGGACTCGCCGGGGCTGATTGAAAGCTGGCATATCACTTTTTCAGGCTTGGACAATATCGACGCCAGCACCGGCGCGACCACGCTGGGTTTTATCAAAACCGAGTTTTCGCAGAACCGTGTACTGACCGACATCCTAAAGGACACTTCCGGTTTCCTTAATTTTATCGGAGCGACGCGCGGCAGCTTGGGCGAAACCTCGACGCTGTTGTTGGGTTTGGGCGGCGTGTGGCTGATCCGCCAAAACGTCATTCAATGGCAGATCCCGGTGTCGTTATTGCTGACTGTTGCGTTGTTGGCCGGGATTTTTCACGGCGTGGACAGCGAACATTATGTGAGTCCGCTGCTGCATTTGAATTCAGGCGCGTTGATGTGCGTCGCCTTTTTTATTGCCACCGACTATGTCACCTCGCCGAATACGCCTACAGGACAGCTGGTGTTCGGCGCGGGTTGCGGGCTGCTGATTTTCGTTATCCGTACTTGGGGCGCGTATCCAGAGGGCGCAGGTTTTGCGGTGCTGCTGATGAACTCGGCGACGCCGCTGATCGACCATTATATTAAACCTCGGATTTACGGACGCGACCGCAAAGGCAAGCCGCTTGAAATACCGAAATCGTAAACAAAGCCCTCTCCAGCGGGAGAGGGTTAACTCGTTCCCACGCGCTGCGTCCAGTATTTGGAGAATTTATGTTTGACGCATTGTCGGCCCTCACCGTTCGCGGCGCAGTTCAGGACAGGTCTTGACTGCATTCCCACACAGCGCGTGGGAACGAGACAAAATATAGGAATACACCATGAAATTTGACCCAGCAACCATAATGCGCCTGAAAGAAAAGATCGCCGTTTACCGGGAATTCCTTAAAAAATGGCTGGAGCCGTCGAACTTGGCGGAACTTAGGCCCAAACTGGAATTTCAAACCGGCGTCTTGGCGGGCTTCGCGTTAATTGCCAGCGTACTGTTGGGCGTGACCAATTGCAGTACCGAAGGCACCATTCAACGGCGGCTCGATGAAGACTTGAAAAAGTCGCTGGAGGAGGTCGTGCCCGCCGCTCTTTATGACAACGACTTGCTGCTGGACACGCTGAACATCCCGTCCGCCGAATACAATATCGGCGCGAACGAGACCACGGTCTATATCGCCAAAAAGTCAGGCCAAGTCAGCGCCGTATGTTTCAAATTCACCGCGCCCGACGGCTATTCCGGCGCGATCAATATGATCATGGGCATAGACCGTAGCGCTAATATTTTGGGCGTGCGCGTGCTCAGCCACAAAGAAACCCCCGGCCTGGGCGATAAAATCGAAGTCGCCAAGTCGGACTGGATATTGAAATTTACCGGCCGCTCCCTGGACAATTTAGCGCCGGCAAAATGGGCGGTTAAAAAAGACGGCGGCGAATTCGACCAGTTTGCCGGTGCGACCATTACTCCGCGCAAGTCGGTGCAGGCAATTTATCGCGGCTTGCAGTTATTCAAAGCGCATCAAGAACAACTGATTAATCCGGCTTCCCATCAAAGTCGGGACAAGGAGTGAGGTTTAATCGTTCGCCCTGATCCTTCGGCTGCGCTCAGGACTGAAGGCCTTGTCGAAGGGTGGATGGTTAAGCCGTTCGTGGTTCGACAAGGCTCTCCTGAGCGTAGTCGAAGGACTCACCACGAACGGTTTTAACCTTAAACTGTCTCATCTTAAGCTGAAAGCCATTAGTCCTGGAGAAAATGACCATGTTTATATCGGAAACTTATCGCAAAATCGCCGCCGACGGCATTTGGAACAACAACATCGTGTTCGGGCAAAACCTGGCGCTTTGCCCCTTGCTGGCGGTGACCGGAACGGCCACCAACGGCTTGGGCATGGGGCTTGCCACGCTGGTGGTTATCATAGCGTCCAACGGCCTCATTTCAGCGGCGCGGCATTTAATTCCCGGCGAAATCCGTATCCCGATTTTCGTGCTGCTGATCGCCGCGCTGGTGACCTTGGTCGATATTTTAATGAATGCCTGGGCGCACGAACTCTATAAAGTGCTGGGTCTATTCATTGCGTTAATTGTGACCAACTGCGCTTTACTGGGCCGCGCCGAAGCCTTCGCCTCCAAGCAGCCGGTAAAACATGCGCTGTGGGACGGCTTGATGATGGGCCTGGGCTTTACCCTCGTCCTGGTCGCTCTCGGCGCGGCCAGAGAAATAAGCGCGTCGGGTACGCTGTTCGCCAATGCATCGGTGTTGCTCGGTGAATCGTTCAGGTTTCTGGAAGTCACCGTTATTCCCGGCTACAAAGGCTTTTTATTAATGGCGCTGCCGCCCGGCGGCTTCATCATGCTGGCTTTTTTGATTGTCGGCAAACGCCTGATCGACCAAAAACTGGCAACGAGAAAAGTGCCGGTAACCGTATTAACCCCAGTCATTGCTGAGGAGGAATCATGAACGTTGGCGTTTGTTACGCAGAATCCGATAGGCAGTTATGGATGCGTCTGGAAGTGCCGGACAACAGTACCATCGAAGAAACCATCAACCTGTCCGGCGTGTTGCAGCTTTATCCCGAGATAAACCTGTCCAGCCAGAAAGTGGGTATATTCGGCAAAATCGCTCCGCTGGATACTGCGGTAAAGGATGGGGACAGGGTGGAGATTTATCGCCAGATAACAGCCGATCCGCAGACGGTGCAACGGCGGAGGCGTTAGGCGTTTGCCGGAAACACCGGTTCTCGCTGTTCGCTAGTTCCCAAGCTCCAGCTTGGGAATTCGGTGTTGGAAGCTCTGGCTTCGCCTTCTAGGTTCCCGACCTGGACAATGGGGTCCACTTTAATACTTTTTTCACCCCACATCCGCCAACAAACTTTCATAAGGAATACTCAATCCGTCGTGCAAACGTTTTATCATTCTCAGGCTCAACGGCCGTTTACGGTTAAGCACTTCCGAAACGCGTCCGCTGCTGCCGATATAGGCCTCCAGATCGCGGTTATTCAGGTTTTGTTGTTCCATTCTGAACTTGATGGCTTCGATCGCATCGGGCGGCGTTATTGCATAGTGTTTGTTTTCGTAGGCTTCAATTAAGGTGACCAGCACTTCCATTTCGTCGGCTTCGGGTGTGTCGGGTTCGGCTTGAAAAACCATTTCCAGACGCTGGAACGCGGCTTTTAATTCGGCATCGTTACGGATGGGCTTAATATTCATTGACTGTCTCCACGTTAATCAGGTCGTATTGGGCATGTGTGCCGACAAATTTTATCCAGGCGATTCCTGCGCGATACTGCATTTCCACAACTAAACGGTATTTGTTGCCACCGATGTTGAATATCACGCGGTTGTTGTTACAAATGCTGGCATTCCGATATTGGGCTTTTATGTCTTGCGGTGACAACCAATTAGCTTTAATGGTTTCTTCATACCAGCTTTCTAATGGGCCTTTGGCGTCACGATAAGCGGGCAGTTCCCAGAATTTCTTGACAGTGCTTTTAGCAATGACGCGCATGAGTTAACCGTCTTATCCTCCCGAATTGGGAGGATGGTAAACGAAGCGAAGATTTTATTCAAATTTACCCCAACTAAAAACCAAAACCCACTTTGTCGGCTTTGCGACAATTGCCTATCCTTGCGTTGCATTGTCTTGTCGGTATTAAGTCAATCCAGACTCCGAGCCTGCTATTTTCATGGCATCAACAATTGGCAAGCATATTGCTTTATCACAGTTAAAGGCATTAGGCCCTGTTCCTTAACCATTTGCCAATAGCTTGAGATGCGCCATGACAACACCGACCCGCCATATCATCATCGACGACACCACGCTCAGGGATGGCGAGCAATCGGCCGGAGTCGCTTTTTCGCTGGACGAAAAACTGGCGATTGCGACGCAGTTGGCGGGCTTGGGCGTGCCGGAGCTGGAAATCGGCATTCCGGCAATGGGGCCGGTGGAACGCGATGAAATCATGGCGATTGCGGCTCTAGGATTGCCTGTAAAGCTGCTGGTTTGGTCGAGAATGCGCCGTGACGATCTGCATGCCTGTTTGGGCTTGAATGTACACAAAGTCGATTTATCCATATCGGCTTCGGATCAGCACATCCGGCACAAGCTTAAGCAAACTCGGCAGTGGGTGTTAGACACCATTAACTGCTGCGTTCAGGAAGCGCGTAGCTTGAACATGGAAGTATGCGTCGGTATGGAGGACGCCTCGCGAGCGGATGTGGATTTTTTGATACGCATGGCCGAAACCGCGCAAAGAGCCGGGGCGGGCAGGATTCGTTTCGCCGATACGGTTGGCATCATGGAACCGTTCGGCGTGTTCGGGACGATCAAAAAGCTAAGAGCGGCAACCGACCTGGAAATTGAAATGCACGCCCATGACGATTTGGGGCTCGCCACAGCGAATACGCTGGCCGCGGCGTTGGCAGGCGCGACTCATGTCAATACCACGGTTAACGGCTTGGGCGAACGCGCGGGCAATGCCGCACTGGAAGAGGTTGTGGTCGGCTTAAAGCAGTTATACGGCATTGAAACCGGCATTAATTTACAGAACTTCCCGACTCTTTCCGAGCAGGTTGCCAGAGCATCGGGCGATGCGATCGGTAGCCGTAAAAGTCTGATCGGCAAAAGCGTATTCAGCCATGAGGCGGGTATTCATGTCGATGGACTGTTGAAAGATCCGAATAATTATCAAGGCGTCGATCCGGCCATAGTCGGGCGCAGCCACCAGCTGATTCTGGGTAAACATTCGGGGACTCAAGGCGTGATTCACGCCTATCAACAAATAGGCATAGCGGTAAGCCGGATACAGGCGCAAGCCTTATTAACCCAGGTTAGGCGCTTTGTCAGCGACACGAAACGGTCGCCTAAAGCCGAAGAGCTTAATCTTTTTCATCAAAATCTTTAGAGGGCGATCATCATGAACGAACATAAAGAACTGCAATTATGCGAACCGGAAGTTAAAGAGACTTTACAAATACCGGATCAGGACGATCTCTATCCCGGTTCTTTTTTCAGGATACCGGGTCCACCGATGCTGGGTAAAACCGGTTGGAGTTTAAATTAATTTTGTTTCCTCGTTCCCACGCGCTGCGTCACTGCCATTAAGTTAAGGATGGACAGTCCTTCTCCCTCAGGGAGAAGGTTAGGATGAGGGGATCAAATAAGGCTTTTTTCCTTATTTTTATTCTCCTCGCCCCAGCCCTCTCGGCAACTGCTCCTGCGTTGCTCTACCTCCTGCATCCGTGCAGTCGTCCAGCTGGAGAGGGCGCTTTTTCTTAACTTAATGGCAGTGACGCGCTGCGTGGGAATGCAGTCGAGGCGCGCTACGCCGTGAGACATGGGCAGTATATGAAAATGAACATCGCGCAAATAAGGGACGCAGCACGTCCTTCAAGGCGTTCCCACGCGGCGCGTGGGAACGAGGGTGAGCACCTCCGCACTCAACAGGAGCATAAAGATGGTTATGGCCATATCAGATAAGGTAAAAAGTAACGGACAAGCAACGCAGGGCTTCCTGGCCCAATGGCATGAAGACGTCCACTGCGTTTTTGGCCGCGACCCCGCAGCGCATAGCGTCTGGGAAATATTGCTGACCTATGCCGGCGTCCATGCGGTGCTGATGCACCGGATCAGCCATCGTTTATGGAAAGCAGACTGGAAACTGGCTGCCAGAATCCTGGCCGCATTCAGCAAAATGATTACCAGCGTCGATATTCACCCGGCGGCCACTATCGGGCGGCGCTTGTTTATCGATCATGCGCTGGGCGTGGTGATCGGCGAGACGGCTGAGATCGGCAACGATGTCACGCTGTATCACGGCGTCACCTTGGGAGGCACGACCTGGAACAAGGAAAAGCGCCATCCTACCTTGGGCAATAACGTAATGGTGGGTTCCGGGGCCAAGATTCTCGGAGCGATTACGTTGGGCAACAATGTCCGTGTCGGCGCCAACTCGGTGGTAATTAAAGATGTACAGGCCTGTTGTACGGTAGTGGGTATTCCCGGCCGCGTTATTCAAAGTAAAGGTACGCAAATACAAAACCGGCACGGCATCGATCTGGATCATCACTTGATTCCCGATCCGGTCGGTAAAGCGATTGCCTGTTTGATCGAACGGATAGATGAACTGGAGGCCGGGCAAAAGCAGGCGCATAAAGTATTGGTTGAGGATAGTTGTGATGTGTGCGACGCCGAAAGCATCTGCGTTCCCAAGAAAGAAAGCCCGGTAAAACAGGCGGCGAGGTTGTAGATGGATCTGTTGGATTTTGAAGCGCAAGGTTTGTATTTTGAAGAACCGGACGTTGCAGGCGTTAACGAGCTGATAGCGACGGCGGCGGAAAATTATGCGAATGGCGATGCCGAGCTGTCTTTATTGAAGGCTTATTTTCTCGCGCCCGAGTCGTTGAACGTACTGGTCGCATTGAACCGTTTTTATTATTACCAGCATCGTCTGGAAGAGGCCTTGGCTGCGACGACTAAAGCGCTGGATGTGATCAGGCCGACGGTCGCTTTTCCCGAGGATTGGCGTGACCTGCAAAGCAGCCATATCAGCGATGCGCCGGCCAATTTATTAACCTGGATCAGGCTGTATTTGTTTACGCTGAAAGCCGTCGGCTTTTTGAATATGCGGTTGGAGAATCTGGATTTGAGTCAGGCCATTTTTGAAAAACTGGTCGAGTTGGACGCTAAGGACAGGATCGGCGCGCAGGGATTATTGGAATTGGTGGTCAAGCGTAAAACAGATGTAGGGTGGGTAAGCGCAGCGTGACCCCGTATTTTTGAACCTCGATTGTTTGAGTTGCGCTGCGCTAACTCAAAAGTTAATAGGAGCAAGATCATGTTGAAAAAAGAGATCACCGATTCATTGATAACCCTGATGCCGTTGGCGGCGTTTATTATGCTGGCGCTTTATCTTTTGATTCAGGATGCTTCGTTAGTCGGCCCGCTTTAATTACCGGAGAAATCCCCATGAGTTTTGAAGAAGAAATGGAAGAACTGGAGTCCGCAGAAGACTTCCTGCAATATTTTCAACTGGACTACGTGCCCAGCGTGGTGCATGTCAACCGTCTGCATATCTTGCAGCGTTTTCATGATTACTTGCAAAAAGCCGAAGGCGAGATGCCGGAAGATGAAGCTCCGAAACGGGCGGTTTACAGCAAGTTGTTGCAGCGCGCCTATCAGGATTTTGTCGAATCCGACGCCCAAACCGAAAAGGTTTTTAAGGTGTTTGCAATGGGCGAAGCGTCGCAAACCGCGTTTGTTTCCTTAAGCGATATAAAAACATGAAACCCGAGCGCTTCGACGAAGGCCGGTTTGAGTTCGGCGAATCGGTCCGGGTCACCCGAAACGTGCGCAACGACGGCACTTATCCGGGCATGGACGTCGGCACTTTGTTGATTCGCCGGGGCAGCGTCGGCAATGTCATTGAAGTCGGCACTTTTCTGCAGGACCAAGTTATTTTTACCGTGCATTTCCTGAATCAGGGACGGATGGTCGGTTGTCGCCTGGAAGAGCTGATAGGCGCTGACGAGCCCTGGAATCCCAGCCGTTTCGAGTTCAGGGACAAGGTGGTTTGCACTATCGATTTAGGCATTGCGGGCAATATCCTATTCGCCAAAGGCACGGAAGGAGAGGTCTTTAAGGTGATCAGGGATAACGAGTTGATTCAATACCACGTCGCTTTTCAGGGCAGGGTCCTGCAGGTGCCTGAGACAGCGCTTGCCCCGGCGCATCCCGAGTCATTTTGTGAACCGGAGGTTTGATATGACCGTAATTGAAGAACCTGTCCAGCTGTCAACCTACAACTTGTTAAGAGCGGCTTTAGCCTTATTTAAAAAGTCGCCGGCCGAATTGGCGGAGGCCGAGTTGCAGCAGGCAAAAATACAAGCCCTGAATGAATTCAGGATTGAAAGCCGTGTGCTGAATGCGCCTGAGGCGGCCGCAGTGATCATTACCGAGCAGGAACTGCAACAGGCCTATCAGGAAATTCAAGGGCGTTATCAGGACGAAGCCGCTTTTTTCAGCGATCTGGAGAAAAACCGGCTCGACAAAGACAGCCTGCTGGCGGCGTTGCACCGCCAGTGCAAGGTCAATACGGTGCTGGAGCTGGTTGCCAGCCGTGCGCCCGCTGTCAGCGACGTCGAAATCGGCATCTATTACCATGTCCATGCCGATCAATTTCATCTGCCTGAACGGCGCGAAGCCTGCCATATCTTCATCAGTATTAACCCGGACTATCCTGAAAACACGCCCGAGATGGCTTTGATACGCGCGCAGGAACTCGCCGAAAGACTGCGTAAAAAGCCGCACAAATTTGCCGACCTGGCCTTAAAGCATTCCGAATGTCCTACCGCTTTGCAAGGCGGCGTTCTGGGCACCGTGCCGCGCGGCACGCTTTATCCCGAACTGGATGCGGTGCTGTTCGGCTTAAAGGCGGGCGAAGTCAGCGATGCGGTTAAATCGGAAATCGGTTTTCATGTGTTGTTATGCAAGAGCATACAAAAATCCGAAACCCTGTCGCTTGCCAAAGCGACGCCGAAAATACGCCAGCTGATGAACGAACGCGCCCGGCGTACCTGTCAGCGCGCCTGGCTGGCCGGTTTGACGGCGCCAGAAACCGAGGAAAGATAATGAGCGATAAAGAAACCAAACACTGTTCATTCTGCGGCATAGTCCAATCCGCTTCAGTCCCCTTGATTGCCGGTAGCGAGGGCTATATTTGCGGGGCTTGCGTGCAGTTAGCCAACCAAGTCGTCAGCAATTGGAGCCGCAAAAAAGAGCTGTCCGAAATGCAGGGCGCATTGCCGATTCCGGCAAAAATCAAAGAATATCTCGATCGGTACATTATCGGACAGCATTTGGCTAAAGAGATATTGTCCGTTGCTGTTTACAACCATTACAAACGCCTGAAGCATGAAAGCGGCGACGCGGGACTGGGCGAGTTCGACAAGGATGTGGAAATCGGCAAATCCAACATCCTGCTGATAGGCCCGTCCGGCACCGGGAAAACGCTGTTAGCCAGCACCTTGGCGAAAATCGTCGGCGTACCGTTCGTTGTTGCCGATGCGACAACACTGACGCAGGCCGGTTACGTCGGCGATGATGTCGAAAATATCCTGGTGCGCTTGCTGGATGTCGCCGAAGGCAATATGACCAATGCGGAGTGGGGCATCGTTTACCTGGATGAAATCGACAAGATCGCCCGCAGCTCGGAACAGCAAACCGGAACCCGCGATGTATCCGGTGAAGGCGTACAACAGGCCTTGCTAAGGCTGGTCGAAGGCTCTCACGTTAAGCTCCCGGCAAAAGGGCGCAACAAGGACGGCGATGCCACGATGGATACGCGGAACATCCTGTTCATTGCCGGCGGTTCGTTTCCGGGCCTGGAAAAACATGTCGAAAAACGCCTGGTGCCAACCAATTCGGCTATCGGTTTTCATGCTGAGGTGAGCAATCCGGCTGAAAAACCGGCATTGGAAGCTATGCTGAACGCGACCCAGCCCAGTGATTTGCGCAAATTCGGCTTAATCCCCGAGTTTATCGGCCGTTTCCCGGTGCTGGCGCCGTTGGAACCTCTGGATGTCGATGCCTTGATCCGGGTATTGACCGAACCTAAAAATGCGCTGGTTCGCCAGTATCAACAACTGTTCGCCTACGAAGGCGTGGAGTTGATATTCGAGCAGGATGCGCTGGTTGAAATCGCCAAAAAAGCCATCGAACGCGAAACCGGAGCGCGCGGTCTACGCAGCATCATGGAGCAGATCTTGCGAAAAACCATGTTCGATATTCCGTCCGTCGATGACGTTGAGCAATGCATTGTCGATGCCGATGTGGTTAAGGGGGAGGGTGAGATCAGGTTGATAAAAAAAGCCGAGACCCAACTCAGGCAGCAGGCTGGGTAGAGTGGAACTCCATCGACATCAATTGACGCTGGTTCCCAATCTCCAGATTGGGAACCCAGGAGGCGAAGCTCCAGCTTCGCGACTCGGGAAGCTGGAGCTTCCAAGACGGGATTCCCAAGCAGGAGCTTGGGAACCAGTACAAGAAATTCGTGTGAATCCGTCTAATCCGTGTCGCCTAGAGGCGCCTACTTTTGGCATCCGTGTTCTATTTTCCTAACAACTGTTATTACATCGAGAACTTTATGAAAACCGAAGACAAAATCCGCGCTCAATTGGCCGCCCAGCCGATCATTATTTACATGAAAGGCATACCGGCTAATCCGCAATGCGGTTTTTCAGCCAAAGCGGTAGGTTTGCTCAATGCGACCAACATCCCATACGCTTATGTAAATGTGCTGGAAGCGCCTTTTATCCGTGAAAAGTTGCCGAGCATTTCCCACTGGCCGACTTATCCCCAGCTGTTTGTAAACGCGGAATTGGTCGGCGGTTGCGACATTATTGAAGAAATGTCCAACAACGGCAGTCTGCTGCCCTTATTAACAGCCGCCGCGCCGAAAAAAACGGAAGCCGCAAGCGATGCATTGCCCCCCGGCGACGTTGTGCAACTGGTGCAGCAGGGCATTGACGATGCCAACGTGATGATCGAAGGCGAGGGCTGCGACTTAACGATCACCGTGGTCAGTTCGCAATTTAACGATTTAACGATAGTGAAAAAACAGCAATTGGTCCTGGCGACGTTAAAAGAGCCTTTGGCGTCAGGTAAGCTTCATGCGGTCAGCGTTAAGGCTTATACCCCGGATGAGTGGCAGGCTAAGCAAAACGCTGGCGGGCTGCTGCAAATCCAGTCGTAGTAACAGACCGTTTGTCCCGATCATATCAAGGCGCCGACCTTCCAGGTTTTAAAAACCTGGAAGGTCTAACCCGTAACCGGAGCGTAGGAATTATTAAAACACTTAGCGAGGAAATCATGGCTAAAGTAGGCGTTTTTTTCGGCACCGATACCGGCAATACCCGGCGGATTGCCAAAGATATTACCACGGCGTTGGGTTCGGCTGTTGCCGCTAAACCGGTCAATGTGCGCAATGCGACAGTGGAAGACATGCTGGCGTATGACACCTTGATTTTAGGTACGCCAACTTATGGCGAAGGCCAGTTGCCCGGTTTATCGACCGGCAACGCAACTGAAAGCTGGGAAGAGTTTTTGCCGAAGTTGGCCGGGCAGGATTTCAGCGGTAAAAAGGTCGCTATTTATGGCTTGGGGAATCAAAAAAGCTATCCGGTAGAGTTTGTCGATGCGATGTACTATGTCTACGAGCAGTTCAAGCAATGCGGCGCCACCCTGATTGGCGCATGGGATACCGAAGGATACAGCTTTAAAAGCTCTAAAGCCGTTGTCGATAACCGCTTTGTCGGCTTGGCATTGGACCAGGAAAACCAGAAAGACCTTACCCCGGCAAGGCTGGAAACATGGTTAACAATGCTGACGCAGGCTTGGAGTTAAAGTCAGGATCAGCCATGGCCGATGACAATGCAAAATTAGCCTGCACTCGCGATGAATTGGATAAAGCCAGCTATTTAACGCGGAAAATCTGTTTTAAAAAACAGCCGGTTTCGGCCATTATTTTCGCGTTTGAAGGCAGCGTCTATGCGTATGTGAACCATTGCATGCATATGCACAGACCGTTAAATTGCGAGCAGGACGCTATCTTTGATGAAACCGGCTTATATCTGCGTTGTTCGATGCACGGTTTTATCTTCGATCCCAAAACCGGAGAGTGCCAAAGCCCGGCCTGCTTGGGGCAACGCTTGCAATCGCTTCGTTTGAAAGAGATTGACGGCGTTCTTTATTTTGCCGAAAAGCATCTAACGCTTATCGATTGAACGGTGATAACGATGATAGAAGAATCAGCGATCGTGGTGAAAATAGAAAACCATCAAGTCTGGGTCGAAAGCGGACCTTACAGCGCGTGCGGCGGTTGCCTGAAAAAAGCATCGTGTGCGACCAACGCAATCGGTAGCGTTCTTAAGAAAAAGTCGGTACCGGTTGATAGCGACATTCAGCTGAAAACCGGCGATCAAGTCATGGTCGCGATTGATGAAAACCTGCTGCTGCGCGCTTCACTTTTATTGTATCTGACGCCGTTAATCGCGCTGTTTACAGGCGCCGGTATTGCCGATTGGCTGCTGGCCGATAATGCCAAGTCCGCAGACGTATGGATTGCCGGCAGCGCCGTGCTGAGTTTTTTAGTTTCGCTGTGGTTAATCAACAAGGCGCAAAGTCTGTTGATAATGAGTTACGCCCGGCCTGTCGTAGTCAGGAAGGTTTAAGCCTCGATGTCGGCATGAATGTCTGGGCCATTGATAAAGATGTTCCGTTGAAGCTCCTGCTATTGGAACTGGTGCATCGGTACGGCGAAAATACGCTGGCGTTGAATAATCAGGTGCAGCACTTCCAGGCTGTCGATTTATGCAGGATTAACGAGCCGGCTATTTCCGCCTACATCTACACTTTCGGCCAGAACGCAGGACGTTACGGCGTCGACCTGAAATACCCCATTCCGGCGCATAACATTGTCGGAGAAAATGAAGACCTGACCTTGGACCAAATCATAGAAATCATCTCCACTCATCTATTTTCTTAAACCCTATACATCATGAATCAAGAACAACAAACCGGATTTCGCTACTTTGTCAGTTACAGTGGCGTCAAACTCCCGCTAAAGCTGGTCAATGAAATAACCGAAGACAGCTTAAATAACCGGAACACCTATTATCGCAGTCAATTTGATGTACAGGGCAGAATGTTGCTTTGCCAGAAAGTTGTTTATGGCGAGGTTGAATCCGAACATCGGTATCAATATTACGATGACGGCGTTTTAAAACATGCGCGAATCACTGAAGATGATGAAGTCAGGGAGATTCATTTTAATGAGTTGGGGGAGATGGCGTGAACCGACAAGAAATGCAGGGTACGCATCGCGCACCTTTATTGAATCCGGTCGTTGTTTGGGGCGTTATTTTTTTCTTGTTCCCGCGAGCGGAGCCCGTGGGAACAAAAGCATGCAACCCCGTCCGGCTTGTAAGTTTTTAAGGCCTTGCCCTGCATAGGAGGCTGTTAAATTGCAGGTTTTGATTGTTTTCCCAAAAAGTAATACCATCAAAATATTACCAATAAACCCGAGGCAACCATGCGTGTAACCAGCAAAGGTCAAGTGACCATTCCCACAAAATGTACGGGAGAATATGGGCATTCTACCCGCTGAAACCGAGATCGAATTTATGCAGGACGAAAGCGGTCGCTGGTATATCGTCAAGGCCAAAACGGCTAAAAAGCGGGACAGCCGTTTTCGCACTGCCCATCAGACCGGCAAATTAACCATGAGCACCGATGACATCATGGCATTGACGCGGGGCGAATCGTGGCGGTCATCCTAGTCGACAGTTGCATTATCACTGATCTGGCCGGTCCTGAAAGTGATTGGTTCGAATGGAGCGCTGGAACCTTGGAGAGACTGGATCCAGTCCACACCCCAATGCCGTTAAGTTAAGACTTGTTCCGTTCGCCCTGAGCGTGTCGAAGGGTGAGCGGAACAAGTCGTTAAGCGGCTCATGGTTCGACAAGGCCTTTAGTCCTGAGCGTAGCCGAAGGGTCACCACGAACGGGCTTAACTTAACGCCATTGGTCCCACCCTGGTTATTAACCCGATCGTTTACACAGAGTGCTCGGTCGGCTATGAGCGCATAGAAGAGGTAGAGGCATTATTCGAACATCTGGGCTTTACAATGAAACTCATTCCTAGAGAAGCGTTATTCCTGGCGGGAAAAGCGTTCTTGCAGTACAGGAAGAATCAAGGACAAAAAAGCAATGTGTTGCCGAATTTTTTTATCGGCGCTCATGCGGCAGTGTCCGGGTATCAGCTCATCACCCGAGATCGGGGCCGGTTCAGCACCTATTTTCCGAGCGTTGAGTCGATTATGCCTGACTCAACCAGTGGATTAAATTGAAGGTTATTCACAGCCGGGGGATTGTAATTAATAAAATCATGTTGTAATGCAGTGACTGGATGTTATTATTCAACCATAAAGTTAAGTATTTTTTCCGTTAGAGTTTTATCACCCGTTTAAAACTATGCCCCACTACCATTTCATCTCCGGCCTGCCCCGTTCCGGTTCCACTTTGCTGGCGGCCATCCTGCGCCAGAACCCCCGGTTCCACGGAGGCATGACCAGCCCGGTAGGTTCTCTTTTTAACGCAGCCTTGGCGCAAATGAGCGCCGGCAGCGAATTTGGGGCGGTAGTCGGTGTCGATCAGCGGCGGGCGGTTTTGCGGGGCTTGTTTACTTCGTTTTACGAGAGCTACCCGGATGAGGCTGTGATTTTCGACACTAACCGCCTATGGTGTACCAAACTGCCGGCCCTGCTGGATCTTTTCCCCGAGGCCAAAATTATTGCTTGTGTGCGCAACGTAGCTTGGGTGATGGATAGCATTGAGCGGCTGTACCGGGCCAATCCGTATGAAAATACCCGGCTGTTCGGTAATATGCAACGGAGCACGGTTTATAATCGCCTTGAAGGGTTGGCCCAACACGATCAACTGGTCGGCTTTGCCTGGTCGGCTCTGCGCGAAGCGTTTTACGGCGAACAGGCGGCTTCTATGCTGCTCCTGGATTACGACCTGTTGGCCCAGGCGCCGCAAAAAGTGTTGCCGCTTCTCTACCAGTTCATCGGCGAGCCGCTTTTTGATCATGATTTCGAAAACGTGGAATACGACGCCCCACAATTCGATTTCCAGATAGGTGTCGAGGGCCTGCACCGCGTTCGACCCAAGGTGGAATTCCAATCAAGGCGCACGATTATCCCGCCCGATTTGTTCGAGAAGTACTCCCAGCTTTCTTTTTGGAGCGACTCTGCGGGCAGCGAGGCTTACGTCATTACAGCCAAACCGCCGGAGCAGGGAGCTGCCGTGCTTGAATTGAAATCGTAAAGGCCGTTTAGGGAAGTGCTGATTTAGGTCTCGCAATGACTAAAAACAGATTCCGAGCAGTCTTTAAGTGACGCTCACAACGCGCAAAGCGCTTAAGCCGGACTTTTCGTTAACCCGTTATCACTAAATGCAGAGAGTACCAACATGAAAGTTATCGAAACTATGCTTAAAGAAAAATCAAGCAAAATAAATTCAAAGCTGTCGGCTCCTGCAATCGGCAATGACTTGTACTATAAACCCCGTCGAACCATGATAGCGCTTGAACCACGCCTCATGTTCGACGGTGCGGCGGCGGAGACAGCCGCAGATACCGTGACCGACACCAAGCCCCCTGTGCAGGATGCCGCTGCCATCGACCAAGAGGCCGCCAAGCTTGCCGAGGCGGCTGCCGATGTCGCGCCGCCGGCTGTGCAGGCCGATCCGGCGGCGCAACGCACCGAAATCCTTTTTATCGAGAACAATGTCACCGATTACCAGACGTTGATTGATGGGGCCAAACCCGACACCGAAGTGCATGTGCTGGATGCAAGCCGGGACGGCTTGGCGCAAATGGCGCAGATTCTGGAAGGGCGTAGCGGCATCGATGCTATTCATATCATTTCCCACGGTTCCGAGGCTTCGGTAGGCTTGGGCTCGCTGACCCTGACCGCGCAAAATCTGTCGGCCCATGCCGCGGATCTGGAAGCGATTGGACAAGCGTTAAACCCAAATGCCGATATTTTGCTGTACGGCTGCGATGTGGGTAAAGGTTCCGATGGCGCGGCGTTTATCTCGGCGTTGGCGCAAACGACGCATACCGATATCGCGGCATCGAATGATCTGACCGGAGGTTCGAGTCTGGGCGGCGATTGGACATTGGAGGTGGTGCAAGGGAATATTGAAGCGCAGCCGGTGGTGACTGCGGAACAGATGATGCTGTATGACTCGGTGCTCGCCGCTTATACTGGAACGATTTCATTCGGGACAGGTGCGGCATTCCTCAACGCGGGTGGTTATTCTCCAGACAGCTCTTCTAATGATGTAACTTATACGGTCAGTGGCTACACATTGAAGATAGATGGAGCTAATCGCAGTGTTTTCGGGGGTGACTGGGGCGGTGCCTTCCTCACCGACAATGCCGTGTATATTAATCCTGCGAATGCTTCTGGCGAAACGAGTGCTACTCTATCGTTTACCAATGGAGAAACTTTTTCTCCAGGTTCTATTACCATTTTTAATGATGACAGTTCAGCGAATAACAACAACATCACCTTAACCATCACTGGTAGCAATGGTAATTCTATAGTAACAGGATCCTTGGGTACGTGGGCCGTGGCTGCTTCTCGTCTTCAAACCGGGATCGATCTAAGCAGTATCGGCACGGTCACTTCTCTGACAATCACAAAAACCGGAGGTGGTACTTTTAGGGCGATCAACATCGACGATTTCGCAGTATCCAATGTCCAAGCCGCCAGCCTCAACGCCCCGACTCTCAGCGCCACTGGTGCCACCCCCACTTACACCGAAGACGGCAGCGCTGTGGACCTGTTCAGCGGCATCACCGCCGCGACCAACGATAGCGGCCAGACTTTCAGCGGTATGACGCTGACCGTTACTAACGTTTCCGATACTACCGAATATCTGGTCGTCAACGGTATTGACGTGGCGCTCAGCACTTCAACCAGCGGTCTGTCGCTCTCCACCGTCGGCGCGGAAAGCGCCGGCAGCGTCACGGTGACCGGGGCGGGGAGCACCAAAACCGTCACTATCACGGGCGCCGCGCTCAGCAACGCCAATATGGGAACGCTGATCGATGGCATCACTTACCGCGACAGCAGTCAAGCTCCAAGCACTGCCAGTAGCCGCGTCGTCACCATTACCGGCATCACCGACAGCGGCGGCAGCAGTAATACGGCCAGCCCCAATATCGCAGCGACTGTGACCGTGGCCGCCGTCAACGACGCTCCGACAGGCCTGGGTAATCTGACCCTGACGGCGGTTAACGAAGATACAGCGAGTCCAGCAGGTTCGGCGATAAGCGGGTTGACCGGCCTGAGTTTTGCCGACGCGGATGCGGGTTCCTCCAGTTTGGGCGGTGTGGCGGTGGTCGGCAATAGCGCCAACAGCAGCACCGAAGGTGTCTGGCAATACAGCACTAACGCGGGTGGAAACTGGTTTAATATCGGCACCGTGGCCGATAACAATACCGCGCTGGCCTTGTCCGCGGCTACGCTGGTGCGCTTTGTGCCGGTGGCCGATTACAACGGCACGCCGACCGCTTTAACCGTGCGGGCGCTGGATAACACTAACGCCAGCGGTTACAGTACGACGGCCGGTTCCGAAACTCGGGTTATGCTGAATTCTTCGGTCAATGGCGGCACCACGGCGATTTCAGCCAGCACCAATACCATTGGCACCAGCATTACCGCAGTCAACGACGCACCGGTATTGACCGCAGGCGGTTCGCTGAGCTATACCGAAAACGGTTCGGCGGCGGCTATCGACAACACCATCACTCTTTCCGACGCCGACGATACCCAGATTGCCGGGGCCACGGTGACACTTTCGTCCGGCTTCACCAGCGGCGACACGCTGGGATTCACCGATCAGAACGGCATCACCGGCAGCTACAACAGCGGCACCGGCGTATTGACTCTGTCCGGCACCGCCACCAAGGCCAATTACCAGACGGCCTTGCGCTCGGTTACTTATTCCAGTTCGTCCGATACGCCGACCTCATCCTCGTCCAGCCGCACCGTAACCTGGGCCGTGACCGATGCGGCGGCCACCGGCGGCAACGGTGCCCAGACCAGCACCGGCGTCACTTCCACCGTCAACCTTACTGCGGTCAACGACGCACCGGTATTGACCGCAGGCGGTTCGC
>Ga0265297_10002711_pt1 | contig 34803 bp, 50 predicted proteins | sample Munlanlwell13791_FD_192502 | JGI IMG/M metagenome (GOLD analysis project Ga0265297, IMG submission 192502) | Leachate microbial communities from a municipal landfill in Southern Ontario, Canada - Leachate well 137-91 | ecosystem: Engineered > Solid waste > Landfill > Unclassified | place... | reverse complement strand
GTCTACGTTCTAGCGCGCTTCGCGATTCTGACGCCCTATCCCTGGCGCGTGCGCCGGCTGTGGCATGCCTTGCACAACGGCATCAGGTTGTCCCACCTGCCCGTTCCGCCATCGGAGACCGACACCAGGTGGTGCACCTCGGTTGCCGGCGCCCCGCAGTCCGCGCACTCCGGGAATCTCTTCAAGAACGCCGCCCGCACTCTGCGCCAGGCTCGGTCATAGCCGCGCTCGCTGGCACTATCCCTGGCGTCTGGCAGACGTGGCCGCTCTTTGGCGTGCCCCTGACAATAGCCGCCGATGGCCGCAATCTCCGGGCACCCTGGCATGGCGCACGGACTGGCCGGCCTACTCGAGTGGCCCAAGGTACCTGTCCAGTCTCACCTGCACTGGCCAAATCCTGGCCCGCAGCCACGTAGCCCACCGATATAGCACGGCGACCCTCGATGTATGGCGACGCCGCAGGGCGGTCACCCTGCGGCGTCCTGGGCACGCTGGATGAGATTGCTATCAGTATAGGGTGCCCCATACTTACTATACTCACGGACTGGTCAGAATATGTCCCCCTTTGGCCTCGGCCCTAGCAGACGCCATCGGTATCCCGTGTCCTGGTAGATTGGCGCCCGCAATGGCTCATCCTGCAGCGCGGCCAGATCCCTGTTGATCGTCCGCACGCTGACGCCCAGCGCCCTGGCCAGCTCGTCAGCCGTCATGCCCTGCGAGGTGCAAGCGAGCAGGCGCAGCATCGCCAGGAGTCTCGCCGCCCTGGTGCATGCGTTCACGGCTGCCTATCACCACCGTGTCCGATGCTCACTCCTCTTCCTCCTCCACCATCGGCAGGCCGCATACCGGGCACGCGAACCGCCCCCGCTGCCCACGATCCACCTGGCCGCACACCACGCACCGCTCGCCTGGCGCCGGCTTCCGCGCCAGACCCGCCCGGCCCTGCACCTCCTCGGCGGCGTGCCATACCACCGGATCGGCCCCCATCGCCAGCGCAATCAGCGCATTCACCCGCAGCGCGATCGCGTACGGATCGTGCATCTCCTGCCCCGTGAGCGGCTCGATCCCCATCACTCCTCCCCCAGCCAGCGCCGCAGATCCTCCTCCGCCTCTGCCCGGCTCAGCCGCACGGGCAGCACTGGAGACACCACCCGGTGCAACTGCCCGCTCGGGGCCTGGAAGCACACCGCCCAGCCCTGCCCAGGGCACGCCCGATCCGTCACGATGTACCCCGCCTCCGGCTTCCTGCCTCGCTCACGACCGCCTCGCATCCCTCGTCCTCCCCCTTTGCCGGCCGCCATGGGTGCCGGCGCCGGCCCGCTGGCCTGCCCGTCTGCTGCCGATGCTCGGGGCAGTAGACGTGGTGCCCGTCCATCCGGCGATAGATAATCCGCCATCCATGCCTGCGGAGCGCCCTGTAGTCCTCAGCACCGTCGCTCATCGCCCGGCACACCTCGCACCTCAGGTACAGCCCCATCTTCAGGCCGCCTCCCGCCTCGGCCCGCCGGCCCGCCAGCGCGCCGGCGTACCTCTGCCGCCTCTCCGGCGTCGTAACCCGCCGCGTAGCCCGCCTCGTAGGCCTCGGCATACTCGTCGGCATCACCAGCCGCACGGCAGAACGACAGCAGGAGCCACAGGATCAGCGCCCCGGCCGCGCCCCCGACGGCCGCCGCCGCGAATACCTCGGCCCACGTCACTCCTCGTCCCTCCTCTCGATCACCTGCCATGTCCGTGGCTGCCCATCCACCCAATCCACCCGCACCCCGCGCAGCCGCTCGAGCCTCCACAGCACGGCGCTCGGGCTCCTCCCTACTGCCGCCGCCATCTCCCGCAGACTGGGCGGATACCCGTGCCTGCGCTGGTACGCCCGGATCACGGCCACCAGGTGATCGTCGAGCTCTCGAGAGATCACGTTCCTCACCCAACGTCCTCCGCCCGGATCACTCGCAGCACGCAGTCCCGGTGCACGCGCAGGAAGAGCGCCCGTTTGAGTCGCCAGGTCTGCGTCTCCACCCCCTTTACGTCCTCGACCACCTCCCGCCCATCCTCACGGTACGAGTAGTCCGCCTCGTATTCGATCCCGCGCTGCAGGTGCCCATCGCCGTCGCGGAACGCCGGCGCCAGGGTGTACCGCGGATGGACTTCCAGATCCGTGATCTCTCCCGACCGTTGCCGCAGAAGCAGTTGCCCGTACCTGCGCGCCTCCGCCGTCGAATCCGCCACGAACCCCTGCCAGGCCTCGCCGCATGATGGGCACCGCTCCGGCTCCGGAACGGCCGTCCCGGATCGTAGCCGTTTCTCCCACCGCTCGGCTCCCCCGAGCATCCCCGTCACGGCCACGCTCGGCGCGATCGCTCCGCATGCCCTGCACACCGCTCGGCGCCGGTTGCCATATTTACTCGACATGGCCCGCCCCTGCGGGTACCCTGCCTGCGCTCTGCATCCGCCCCGGCAGCGCCCTGCGGATCGCCTCGCGCACCTCCGGCAGCATTCGCGCCTCCTCGCGCCGCCGGCGCTCCATCACCTCGTACACCTGGACGAACCTTGCCCGGTCGGCCACGGTGTCCTCCGAATACCGCACGTAGGCCAGGCCGCCGATAGCGTCCACCGCCCGCTGGATGCGCTGCGGCAACGGCGGCGGATCGACGTGCTGCTCCCCGTCAAAATAGCCGCCCCCGCCCGGCCAGCGCCGGATGTACCTGCACAGCGCACCCCAGGCCTCCACCCCGCTCGGCGCCTCCGGGTCGACCAGTCCGAGCGCCGCCTGCCGGATTTCCGCCGGCTTCGGGTAATAGATCCCCTCGCTGACCACGCGCACCGTCGCCGCGCTCAGCAGATCGTCCGGTACGTCCGCCAGGCAGCGTGCGTAGACGGCGATGGTCAGGTCGCTCACCCGGTCGTCATCCCGCGGCCAGATCTCCGCGAACACGTCGAACATCCTCCGGATCGCCTCGTCACTCGCCACTGCCGTTGTTCCCCCTCTCCGCCCACGCCCGGCGCGCCGCCGCGCCCGTTGGCCGCCCGTCCGCTCTGGGCACCGTCGCCGGCGTCGGCCCCCGGGTCCTCTCGGGCACGCCCTGCGCGTACCACTCCGTCGCCCACGTCCAGGCATTCGGATTGTAGCCTCGCGTCACCCATGCCTGCCGGCACCTGTCCAGCCGCTCGCAGTCCGGGCATTCTCCCAGCGCCGCAATGATAGCGTCGTACAGTTCGAACGGTGGGTATTTTCGCGCCCCGGTCGCCGCCCGTGCCGCCTGGATGGCCGGATGTTTGCTCCGAGGATCAGAACGCCGATTGGGGGCCGGGGCCGGCTCGGGTTCGCGCTCGGGCGAACCCGATACCTCTGTATCTGAATCTGTCTCTGTATCTGAATCTGAATCTGAATCTGAGGCCGTTACGCCTCGTTTCACGCTCGTTACATCCTCGTTACATCCTCGTTTCACCGAGGCCCCGCGCTCGGCGCGATATCGTTTCACGCGCTCTGTAACGGCTGCCTTCCGGTCGGACGGCGCGCGCCCCTGGCGCTTGGCGTAGTTTGGTAGATACAGAATGCCATCCTTTTCGGTGACCATGCCGCGATCCTGAAACGCAGCGAGCGCCATGCCGAACTCCCCAGGATCGCACCGTATGCGCAGCGCCGTGTATTCGATCGTGTCGAGCGCGCCGGTCTCTATACCATCCTCGTCGCGATCGTCTATCTCGCCGGCAATGTTTAGCAGTGCTGCCCAGATGCCGCGCTGTGCCCATGTGAGGGTCAGCATCTTCGGGTCGTGCGTTGTCTCCGTGTAGGACTTGACCCACGTCTTCACGCACCCCTCCATCCCGCGCTATGCCGGGCATGATGGCATTCATGGCTCATCCGCCAACGCGCCATTGCTGCCCCCTGCGCCGGTGCCGCCTACGCCACCTCTACCTCGACGATGCTTCCCCCGCCCAAATGCGGCCCCTGCTGTCCCGTCCGCCTGGCCTCGGCCACGGCCTGCTCGATCCCCTGCATCGAATAGCTGCCGAACAGCGCCGTCGGCCACCGCGGGTCGTCCCGGCCGCGCACGTCCGGCACCAGCCACCCTCCCCAGCGCCGGCCGGGGTACTCCTCGAACTTACCAGACCCGCCCACAAGCACCGTCACCTTCATTTGCGCTCTCCTTTCCGCACCAGTTGCCCCTCATTCCGCCGACAGATTCTCCTCGCGCTTGGCCATAAACACCGGCATGGCCACGCCAGTCGCTTCGTCCGGCGCCTGGTCATGTCTCTGCTCCACCAGCGGCAACATCTGCTGCATCTGTGCCTCAGCGATGCGTTTCTCCGCAATGGCGTAGTAGGCAGGTTCAATCTCGATACCGATGAAACGCCGGCCGGTCTGTATGCACGCTATGCCTGTTGTGCCAGAGCCCATGAATGGGTCAAGAACGGTTGCCACGGGAAGTCTGTCGATGAACGGACGTACCACCGCGATAGGTTTCTGACAAGGGTGCGCCGCCTTGCCAGAGCCAGCCGCCAAGATGCGCTCACTGGCGAAACAGCCCGCTTGCGGCATAGGCACGTCGAGCACCGCGCTCTCAAACTCGCCCATTCGCCCGCATGTCGCGCCTTTGGCGCGTGCCCACACGATGAACTCCGTATCGAGGCGTGGCACCGGCCTTGTCATGCGCGGCGCATTGGACTTGCGCCAAGTAAAAACGGTGGACACTTCGGCGTACTGCTCTAGCATCGAACAGATCCCGCCGAGCATCCTGTAGTTGCAAAAGACGACCCAGTGGTGCGGCCGTAGGCGCGCCACCGCATGTAGCCAGTCCAGCGAGTAGCCCCACGGAAGCCCGACCGATACCGAATCCTTTTGGCGGTCTACTACCCCATGCCCACGAATCGGCACCCGTGCGTCGCCGGTCAAGTATGGTGGGTCCGTCACCACGGCATCTACGCTTCGGTCGGGCAGCGTCCTGAGCACATCCAGGCAATCGCCAAGGTAGAGCCGTACGTCCTCATTCACGTCTGCTCCTCGCCATCCATCCCCTGGCACGGCCTCTCTCAGTCCCATCCCTGCTCCCTCCTCCACCACACTGCACGCGCCCCTCACTCCGCCGGCAGATTCTCCGCTCGCTGGGCCATAAGCATCGGCATGGCCACGCCAATAGCCTCTTCCATCTCCTGCCGAGCCGCTTCGACATCCCCGACCTCGGGCACCGCGAGCGCCAGCGACAGCCGGAGTGCCGCCGCCAGGAGATCCGGGGCCGCGGCTACGAGATAGGCGTCCGCCACGTGCCCGCCCGGCACCTCGGCGACCAACGCCTTGTTGCTCGCCGCATAGATCCGGTATCCCTGTCCGTCAGCCATCCTCCGGATGCGCCACGGCCCCGGCGTTCCCAACACGTCACACTCGTTCGCCATCTCCCTCGCTCCTCTCCCCCTCCTGTTCTGGCCACGCGCCGTATCGCGCGACCAGCGCCCCGACCTGCTCCTCGTCCGTCTCGAACGCATACACGATCCGCGTGGTGTCCACGTGCTCGTGCCCCAGCAGGCTCGACACCCACTCGAGCGGCATGCCATTGTCAAGCAGCCGCTGTGCCCGCCCGTGCCGCAGCGCGTGCGGCGACGTGTTTGCGTACAGGCCCTCCGCCACCGCCGCCCGCTTCACTACCTGCCAAGCCGTCCGCGCCGTGATCGGCCGCCCCGCCCTCCGCCCGTGGGAGACGAACAGCGCCGCGTTCAGCCCGTCCTCCCGCTCGGCGCAGTAGGCCTGCAGCGCCTCGCGCGCTTTGGGCGAGAGAAAGACCGTCCGCGGCCGCCCGTTCTTCGTCCGCGTCAGACGGACCTTGCGCGCCCGCCCGTCCAGGACGTCCGCCCGCGTCAGGGCCAGCGCCTCGGATACTCGCATCGCCGTGTCGTAAAGCGTCACCACCAGCGCCCGGTTCCGCAGCAGCGTCAGCCGCGCCTGCGGCCCCTCCGGCAACTCCTGCCGTAGATAGTGCGTTACGACCCGGAAGATGTCCGGATCCGTCGGCCGCTGCAGATAGGATTGCCGGCGCCGGCCCCTGCCCGCCTCGACCCGCCGTAGCATGCGGTCGTACGACACGCCCTCCGGCAGCAGGCCGCGCAGGTCGAGCCAGTTCATCAGCCGGCGTGCCGCCACGAGGTAGGTGCGCGCTGTGCGCGAGGCGCCAGTCTCCCCGAGTCTTTGGTCGGGGTATTTCTCTCGCAGCCACACGAAAAAGCCGGCCAGCGTCTCCTCATCGATCCAGGAGACCTGGGCCGGCAACATGAGTTCGCCGTCGCGCGCGTTCCCCCGTGCCGCGTGGAGGTAGCGCACCAGCGCCCGCAGGCCATACCTGTAGGTCTGCCGTGTGCGCGGCGCGAGGGTCAGTTCGCGGAGCAGATCCTCCGCCGCCGCGTTCACACTATCAATGGGGCCGCTGCCCGCCCGTGGCGCTGTATCCCTATCGTGCACGATGCTCCCCGCGTCCGTGGTAGGCCCGGCGGCCCCGTATATCACTTATGAATCAACAAATCCCAAACTAGCCCCGTCTACCCCTCTGGCCGCCCACCGCACCGGCGTAGCACGCACGGCACATGCCGTGGGTCACGCCCCACTGCCGGAGCCCTGCCCAGCGCAGCCCCAGCAGCCTCCCGCACCACGCACACCGTCGGAGCAACATCACCGCCCTCCCTCGACCAAGGCCACGACGGCCAGCATCCCAAAGAGGAGCCCGGCCGCCACCAGCCCCTGTACGAGCGCGCCCTGGCATTCCAGCCAGCCGGCAAAGCGGTCCAGGCCCGCCGTCATCGCCGCCGCTGGTCGGAAGACCTCCTCCGGGCCCGCCTTCCACAGCGCCACCGCCAGCACCACGAGCACGATCAACACCACCAGCGCCACCACGCCCGGGAATGCGGTCATGCTGCCCTCTCCCTCTCCCCTTCCGGGGCCGCCCAGCGCTCGCCAATGCGCCGCTCGCTCGCTAGCCGGCCGAACAGCGTGTTGACTGCGCGGTTGTAACGCAGGCTCTCCGCGCATCCCTCCCGCAGTCGAGGGATCATCCCAAGCAGGCGCATCAGCGCCGGGAGGTCGCTCCCGTCAATGCGCCCGTCCGCCACGATCTGGTCACGGAGCCCCACGGCCATCTCCGCCAGATCGTCGAGGCGGATCTCCAGCCCCGTGTCGTCCTCGCACATCTCGCGGATTGCCCGCTCGAGACGGTAGAGTCCCATTTCCCCTCCTCAGCCGCCGAAGGCGCCCTCCGCCCCGCTCCAGTCCTCTACGGCAGGCGGGCCCGGCGGTGGGTCCTGCGGCCCGTCTACCGCCCGGATGATCTCCGCCCAGGCGTACCGCTTCGCGAGCGCGCTCGGCACGCCGCCTGGCACTCCTGGACGGAACCACGTGCCCCGCCATGTCGCAGGGTACGCCTCTCCGGCCTTCCGCTCGCTCATGCCGCTTCCTCCCGCTCGCTCGCTAGCGCGACGGCCAGCGCATCGAGCGCCGCGTCGACAGCGGGCGTCCAGCCCAGCGCCGCGCGGATGCGCCGGTCCCAGGCCTCGCTCGGCAGCATCTTGCCGGTCTCGATCTTGGACAGGTCAAAGTTCCCAATGCCGCACGCACGCGCGAGATCGCCTTGAGACCAACCTCGCATCGTCCGCAGAACCTTGACCTTGCAGGCGTAGTTCATGCCTTTATCCTACCACATGGGCACGATAATGTCAATGGGGTTTGGGCCTATTAGGCAAAACTCATGTTATACTGCGAGCGTGGGGGAGACGATGCCTACCGACCTGGAAGCTAAGATAACCGCGCGTGTGATAGACGCGAGGAAGAAGGCGGAGCTGGACCGGCGAGACTTAGCCGATGCTCTTGTACTTGATCTCAATAGTTACGGCCACTATGAGCGAGGGCGATATGCGTTCACCATCGATCAACTATTCATCCTCTCGCGCGTACTGAACCGCTCCGTCCCGTGGCTCCTAGGGCTGGATACCGGCCTCACGGAGGCCGAGGACGAGTTGCTGGCGTGCTTCCGGAACACCGACGACAGCGGTCAGAATGCCGTGCTCAGCGTCGCCCGCAGTATGGCCCGCGAGCGACCGCGGCCAGACTCAGGGTCGTAGCAGCATGGCCCGCCATAGCAGCCGCAGCCCGGCCCGCACCGTCGTCCAGGCGGCTCCTGCCGCGCCCGCTCGCCGGCACGCGCGCCGGCTCCCGCACCGCCCGCACATAAGGAGGCTGCATCGCACCTGCATGGCTCTCTCTCCTGTCGGCCCGTTCCCTGGTCTGCCAGCAGTCCCGTTGCATTAGAACATCTGTTCTATACCCTGGCACCATCATAGCACACTTTCGCGTCAGCAGCGCATCTTCCCATGGCAAAGGAGGCTCCCCATGGCCCGCAAGTCCACTCTCGTCTCCATCCGCAAGCCGCGCCTGCGTGTCACCAGGAGGGGCGTCCGCGTGCAGAATCCCTCGGCGCGCCTCGGTGGCAAGGCTGGCGTGAACGTCTCCAGGAGCGGCGTCAGCGCCAGCTTGCGCACCAGGGCCGGCACCCTGAACACCCGCCGCGGTTTCACCTCCCGCCTCGGCTGCCTCCTGCCGGTGATCCTCGCCATCCTGGCCGTCGTCCTCTGTGCCTGCGGAGCACCCGAGTCCCTGCCAGAGCCCTCTCCCTACCCCACGGGCGCCTCATCGGTACAGCCTGGCCCAGCGCCAGATCGCCCTGGCCACCCGCGAGCGCGCCGTCCTGGCGGAGATCGCCGCCCTGGATCGCGCCGAGGCCAGCGCCTCGGCCATGCGTGCCTCCCTCGACAGGTATGCTGTCTACGCCGGGCACCTCCGCGACCAGCCCGCCGCTGAGATCCGCTCCATCCTCCTGAATCTGGTTCGCACGATCACCATCACCAAGGGCTCCCCGCCCGTCATCGACTGGCTCTAGCCCGTCCCGCTCCTGGCTTCCGCCGTCCCCGTAGTACCTTTCCCCAGCGCATCAAACTCCGCCTTGCCATGGTACCACGCGAAGGGGGCCGCCCCCTCTCGAGAGCGGCCCCCCGCATCCTGCTGGCGGCTATTCCCCCAGCGCCTTGCGCCTCACATACTCGCTCACCGTCATTCCCGCATCCTCCGCGCGTGCCTCAATGGCTGCCCGCTCGGCCTCGGTTACGCGCATGGAGATCATGTCCGTGCGCCCCCCTTCGCCCAGCGGCTCCAGAAGCGCCACCAGGGCGCGCCGCTCCTCGGCCGTCCACTGCGCCTCGGGGTCGCGCAGCGCCTGCGTTAGCAGCCACTGGTACCGCATCCCCACGGTGCGCCCTGACGCGCCGAGCGTCTTGACCGCCTCGTGCGCCACGCTTGGCGCACGAGCCGCGATCTCCACGATCGCGTCGCGCATCGTCCAGTTGTTCATCACTCCTCCATCCCGCCACTCAGGTAGCGGCGCACAGCGTCCTCGAGCGAGGAGGCCTCCGTCCAGTCGGCGTCCGCCCCGTGGGCAATGCCGGCCCTCCCAATGCCGGACGCGTAGAGCACCGCCAGCCGCTCCGGCTGTCCCGCGAGCGAGACTGTGGCCATCTCGACCGGCCCCTCACCCCGCGCCACGATCTCCTCCGCCTCGCGCAGGAGGTCTGGCGGCATCTCCTCGCCTTTGGCCTCGTAAACGCCAAAGTCTTTCCACACAATCCATTCCTGGCGGGCGAACACGTCGCCCACCAGATCGCTCACCTCGGCGCAAAGATCGCTGTCCACCAGGCCATCCACCTCGACGGTCGCACCGGTGCCCGGGATAAGCGACCCAGGGGCCACGTCCACTTCGGCCTGCGGATAGTCCCGCCGTAGGGCTTGCGCGAGCAGCAGCAGGCAGGCCTGCTCGCTCTCAGCCACATCGATGTAGCGCCCCGTCTCCACCCGTTCCTCGGGCAGCCAGTGGTCGAACAGCGGCGATACATCCACCCGCACCGTGATGCTCTTCATGTTCCTCTCCTCTCAAGATACACGGGAGACCCAGATGGTCGCCCAAGTTCCACCAGAGTAACGATCGCCCCGATGATTGCCCTGGACCGCGATTTCGTACCTGCCGGTCTCGTTCTCGACCGTCGCTACACGGACGGCGCGCTGCGGGAAGGTAAACCGATCAAAGTGGGCGTCGGCCCCCACATGCTCGCCGACGGCCAGGGTCAGGCTGCCCTCGCTGGTGAGGCGGTCATACCAAACCGCCTCATCCCGCAAGGAAAGCCAGTTGCCGTACCCGCGCGCCATCCTGATCGCCACCGTTCCCTCCTCTACTCTGTCCCCATTGTACTACGGCGTACTTACATTGTCAAGCACCCAGCCCGCCCGCCAGGTAACAATCAGGTTACAATCCCGTTGCAGTCCGTCCCGCCGCCATTCCGCACCAACACAAAGCGCGCCGGCTTCCACCGGCGCGCCTGCCCTTCTGCCCTTGGACTCGCCCCTTATCCCCTCTTCTTCGTCCACGAATACACGCCGCTCGCCGCCGCCGCTGCCGCCAGACCTACCACCAGCGGCGTCGCCCAGCGCGCAAAGCCCGGGTACCACTGCATCCCGTATGCCGCATAGGCCGACGCGACCCCGACCACCACCGTCGCCGCGATCGCCTTCTGGTCCTGCAAGGCCGGCCAGATGCGCTTGGCCAGCTCCATGACCAGCGTCACAAACACCACCAGCCCGAGCCCGGCGATCGTCAGTTCCTCCGCTGCTCCCATCTGCCCTCCTCGCTCACCCCGCGAACCGCAGCGCCGCCAGCCACGTCGCCCCAGCCACGGCCAGCGCCGTCAGCACGCTCACCAGGATTTGCCGCGCCGGGGCCGACCACCGGGCGTGCTCCTCGAGGTGCTGGCTCAGCCGCGTGTGATCATCCCGAATACAGAGCAGCATCGGCACCGCCCACAGCGGCGTTTCGCCGTCCGCCAGCGCGGCGTCGATCCGCTTCACAATCCCGTTCGAGGCCTCCCCGGCCGCAGCCCCCATATTCAGCCCCCGCTATCAGTTCTTGCGCTCGAACCAGCGCAGATTGCCCCAGTCGCCCACCCTGCAGTACACGACGTACTGCCACTCCCGCGCCCCCGGGCTCCGGTACGCCTGCGCACGGTACGTCACTCCGTCCACGGTGACGTCCACCTCCCGGCTTGCCGGCAGCCGTCCCAACCTGGCCCCCGCCTCCTCGAATGCTGCCTGTGGGTTCAGCGGGATGATGCTCTCCTGCACCGCCTGCCCGATGGCCTCCTCGAGCATCACAGGCTGCAGCGTCTCCCGCACCAGCCCGATGAACCAGGGAAAGTGCGCCGACAGGTGGGCGCCCGGGCATGCCGTCTGCGCCCAGTCGTTGTGCTTCGAGATGATCCCAGTCCCCTTGCCGCTCTTCTCCACCAATGCAGCCACGCACGCCAGCGCGTTCTCGAGCACCTCACCGACCGGCAGCGCGTTGCTGTAGTCCCCGACGATCTCCACGTTGATCTTCCTGGGATCGGTGTCCGCTTCCCCGAGGTGCCCCCGGTTCTCATGCCCCAGCGGCGTCATTACCCATATCCCGTCCGGCCCGCAGAACGCGTGCGGCCCGCAGCGCCAGCCCTTCGCCTCGTAGGTCCGCCGCATGGCCTCCATGGTGCGCTGCCCGAGCCAGTCCTCGAGCCGCGGCACGTACGTGTGGTGCACGATCACGTGCGTGATCGCGATCTCCGTCTCCTGCACGTACTCCCGATATTGCGCTGGCGAGAATCCCCGCCCGTCATAGTCGAGCGTCACGCTGCCCTCCCCTGGGGCCGGCGGGCTCTCCGCCCCCTGCGCCCCGTATTCTGCCACTACATCCGGCCAGATCGGCCCGGCATCGAAGGCCCCCCAGCCGCTGCCTCCGACTGTGAACACCGTCGCCCCGATCGCCTGCGGGTACCTCGCCAGGAGCGCCTCGTACCGCCGCAACTCGTCCAGATACGTCTCCGCGCTGCACGTCCGCTGCCACCCCGGCGCGCCACGCCCGCCGACCTGGTCCCGGCCGCACTCGGTGACCGCGATCGTCTTTCCCCTCAGGTACACGGCTATGCTCGGGTTGGCGAACCGCCCCACCAGCCACGGGTTCCCGAGATCGCCCCCGTCCGCCCAGTACTCGTGCAGGCACAGAACGTCCCGGCTGTCCATCGCCGCGAGCGCCGGCCGGTACGTTTCCCAGACCCGGACGTCCGGCGTCCCCACCGACCACGATCCTACCCCCACGCGCAGCCCCGCCCAGTGCAGCAGCCCTATCCTGCGCGCCTCGAACCGCCCGAACCGCTCCGCCAGACTGTCCGGTACCTCGTTGTAGCCCTCAAAGATCACCTGTCCGTCGCCGGCCGCCATCTGCCGCATCTGCCCCTCGTACCGCCGGAACCAGTCCTCCGCCTCCGCCTCCGGCGCGCTCAGCGGCTGCGCTGCCTGTACCCAGCGCACGACGATCAGGCACTCCGGCCCCACCTGCGCTCTCACCTGGGCCTTGTACTCTGGCGAGCAGTCGCACAGTTTCACGATCCGCGGCCGGCCAGCCCCAGCCAGCGCCAGCCCAGTCCCCCCGATGATGTGCAGACCGATCCGGTTCATTCTGTGTCCCTCACCGTTGCGCCCTCAGGACATGGCCGGCCTGATATGCTCCGTGCATCCCATTTGCCTACAGGCTCTCTTCCTTCCAACTCAGAAATCGGGCCGCTACTGGGTAGGTGCCATTCTCTGCCGCAATAAGGAAGCCGCACTGAGTTGGGGTCACAAAGTCTGTTCTGGAGACACTGTGGTACTCAGTAAAGTGAACGCCATCAAGAGAATAATAGGAGATCCTGTTCGTTCCGTCGTCTCTCACTCGCAGGAACAGAGGAGCAATCGGTATTGTGCGCTCAACGTAGGAGTTATTCCACGACGTGGCATTATTCCACTTATGTGCACAAGCCTGCACATAACTCCCGCGACACATCAGTAGTGTTCCGTGTATTTTCCCATCCGTATCATTTCTCAGTGCAATGCCCACACGATGGTATTGGGCGACAAAATCTGGCTGCACTGCTACCGTAATCTGATAGTTGTCAGAGTGATCCAGCGCCTTGACCAGCAGATATAACTCGTTGGCGCTGTCTTTCGCATGGGACATATACAGTTCGCCGTTTGTTTCTGTAGCAGTCGCCCCATCCTGATTGACCCAGGTCAGGGATGCTATCGCAGGACACGGCGGAAAGAGCGGCATAATCGGGCCATACCTGTTCCAGGCGCTGGCCCCCCTGCGCAGAATATAAGGGGCATCGGATGGCAGCCAGAGTTCACCCTCTGTCGGGCTGTCAGGTGGGCTAGCATAAGCATTGTCATATGTCGCCCCGCCGGGCAGGCTGCTCATCTTGACCCGCTTCTTGGCCCAGTCGTCCGCGCTGTCCTCGATCAGGAGCTCATCGTCGTCTGCCGGGGTCTCTTTCTCCGTGATCGCATGAATCTCTTCTGCGACGTTATCGTGTATGGCTGATCCATCTGTCGCCGCACTGCCAAAGTCCAGTTTCGCGACGCCGCCTCCCTCATCGGTCAGCGTGCCGTTCGTGACGCGGATCGTCCCCACATCGGTTACCGACGGCGTGCCATCCTGCTCCTCGACAGTGAGCGCCGTCCCCCCGCCCCCTGCGCCATACTCCGTGTGCTCGAGGCGGCTCACCCGCCGGCCCAGGTCGCTCAGCCGTGCCGCGATCGTCCGCCACATCTCCGTCACGACGGCTCTCCCCCGCCCCACGGGGCCCCGAACTCGGGCTGGATCGCCAGCGTACCGTCGCTTGCCGCCGTAACGGTCACTGCCACGACCTTGCGCACCAACTCGGCTACCGCCCCGTACCGCGCCGTCACCAGATCCCCCAGGAAGTAGTGCTTGCCGTACAGGCACGCCGGCGTCTGCAGCGCCGTGAACTGGAACACCTGTTTGCGCTGCAGCTCCTCCAGCCTGCGGTCCCCGACCGCCTGCAGGGCCGCCTCCGTGGGCTCGTTCCGTGCGTCAATCGTCGTTTCCGCCTCGGCCGCCCCGCGCGTGCGCACTTCCACCGCCCGCGCCTCCCCTTCGCCCTGGCCCAGTGCCACTGCCACGTCGCGCGCGTCGATCATGTCGTCCTCGTACTGCGGGCTGGCCATGTTTCCCCGCTCAAGCGCAAAGACCACCGTCGCCGAGCGGTCCGTCCCCAACTGGCCATCGTGCCACTCGAACTGCCAGGCCGCCGAGTCCCCGACCTGCGCCAGATCGAAATCGCCGCCCCCCACCGCTGCCAGCCCCTGCAGCGTCTCCAGGAGGTTGTCCCACGCGCAGTACCAGTCCAGCACCGTTCCCGTTCCGCCGTCTGCCTCTACCGTCAGGCCGCTGATTGCCCCGTCCCGCACGCGCCCGTTCGCCGCCGTGGCCTCTGCCCCGGCGTTGTACGAGACCAACGTTTTGGCGATCGTCTCCGCCGGATCGTTCGTGAACTCGCTCCGATTCGTCGTTCCGGCCGGCCACAGGACGTGCCGCGTCGCCAGCAGCCAGTTCGGCCCCGGGCAGTAGGCCCGCACGCGGTCTGCCTCCTCGTAAGAGTACACCCTGCGCAGCACCAGGCCCGTAAAATCGCGCGTCCAGGCGATCTCGTGCCCCGTATCCCGCCGCCAGAACTCCACGATCCCGCGATCCTCGAGCATCCCCGCGGCCGCGCTTTCCGTCGCCAGGCTGAACGTCAGCAGCCCCGGCCCGTTCACCTCCTTGCGGTACGTGCAGTCCAGGAACCCCCCATCCCCCTGCCCGGTGAGCACCCCCAGGAGTGTCCCGTCCGGCGCCCGGATCTTCAGCATGTACTCGACGATCGGCGGGTACTCCGGCTCCGGCAGCACCGGCGTCGGCGGAGTGTACGGCGTCAGTCCACCGACCACCGTGGCGACGCCGTCCGCCCGCCCAGCGAGCACCTGCTCTGGTAGTCCTGCGTCTACCTCGAGGAGCAACTGCGTGACGCGCCGCTCGGTCACCGGCCCCGCGTCGACGTCGCTTTCCAGGCCCAGTTGCGTGACCCGCCGCTCGGTCACCAGCCCCGCGTCGACGTCGCTTTCCAGGCCCAGTTGCGTGACCCGCCGCTGATCTGCCATCTCAGGCCGCCTTCACTCCGGCCTCGATGGCATTCACGTTTGCGTACGTCCAGGCGTCTCCATTCGGCGCAGTGTTGTATAGTTTTTTCTTGAGCGCATATCCTACATCAAGCCCAATGCTGTCCCCAGCGTAGTCCGTGCCCCCCTGCCGCAGTACGGGCTTGATCGCGGCACTGCCTGCCTCATCCAGTCTTGCCGCCGCCAGCCACTGGACTGCAGACACCACGTAGTCGCTGTTCGCGAGATCCGCCATAGCGTAGCTATCCACTTCGTCGGCTGTCGTGGTCGACACATAGGTCGTATCGCTATCATGCGGTTTCTCGTCCACGGCCTCGTGGTTAGTGCCTGTATTCGGATCCCAGTCCGTGTGTGTGCCTGCGCCACTCGGGAACAGGCCAAGGATTCCGCCACGCCCGATCCAAGAGTTGTTCTGCGCACCGGACGTATTGTTGACGGCTATGTCATCATAATAGGCATGGGCCACAGACAAGCCGTACGTGACCGAGCAGCCAAACCGAATCGTCGCCGCGTTAGCATTCGCGGTGGCCTGCGTATCCCCGCTGTAAGACAGCCACTCGGCCCCGTCCACTTTGACCGTGATCTGCCCGCTAGCATTGTCGATCTTGGCGTACACCTCGACGCAAGACCACTGGTTCATTGGCAGAGCCACATCAGAGGTGTCCAGAACAGCGCCGTCATGCGAACCACGGCGAAGTTGCATTACCATTGACGCTTTATTTAGCGATAAGGTGACCTGAGGGGCACTGGCACTGTCTAGCAACTGACAAAAGCACGAGGAAACCTCATAGGCAAATCCGCCTGTCGGATAGAAGCCAAAACGCGCGTAGAGCTCTGCAGGCTGACCAGTCAGAGACCCATGGACATAGCTATCATTCGCTATGTATACGCTCGCGCTGCCTGTCCGCTTGACACTCGTGTTGATTGTCGCGCCTCTCCAGGCATCAAATGCGCCCAGGCTCTGCGCTTCCAGGCCAGTCATGAATATCCGTGCCATCCCACAACTCCTTGTCAGGCTTCAGGCTTAGCGTGACGCGGCGTCACCGCCCTACCAGCACGCGCGGCCCGCTGGCCCTGCCGGGCATCTGCCAGACCGCTTCGCCAGTGCCAGCCGGCATGCCGCTCGCCCGCACAGGTCATCCCTAGTCCTCCGTCACCACCAGCGCCCCTGTCGCGAACTGCCAGTTCTCGCCCGCGAGGATCTCCACCGCTGTCGTCAGATCCCCCCAGTAGAGCAGGTTCCCCCCGCTCGCCGCGTCCAGGATCCCGAATGCCACAACCGTTCCCCAATCGGCCGTGGATTCCGGGAACGAGATCGCGTTCGCATTCTTCCCGGCCGGGCTCCAACTGGCCGGCACGTTCGCCACGCTGGCCCGCGCGTATCCTCCCCCGCTGACCTCCGTGCCCCCGCCAGCGTCCGTCGGCGTCGCGGTGTACAGCGCTACGTACAGCACGCCCGGCCGCTCATAGTCCGGCCCCCCCAGGACGTGCCGCAGCAGCGCCGCCTCCAGGTAATCGCTCTTCGATCCTGCCATCCTCTTACTCCGGCCCGATCGCGAGCCACGCCATAGTCACGGTCGCATCCCCGGTCGTCCCCGCCCGGTATGCCTCCAGCGTGATGCTCGCGCCCGATCCGCTATAGGCGCTCCACATCACAATGTCCTCTGCCCCATAGGTCGCCTGCAGGCTCGCCAGCACAATCGGCATCGCCCCGAACGCCAGCGTCAGCGTCACCGTCCGCGTTCCCTTAGTCTGGCCCGCAGCGATGGTGAATTCCGCCACGCCGCATTGCATCCTCACGTTGTCCACGGGGTAGCCAGTCGTCCCAGCCGTCGGCCAGTTGCTTCCGCCGCCATACCGCCACGGGATCGCCGGCACTCGGTAGCCGATCTTGCTGTCATCCACGATGTCGTTCGCCAGCCGCGCCGTGGCGTCTACCGCCCCGTTCGCCAGCCCCCCCGCCGGGATCGCCGCCCCGTCCCCGCCCACGTGGTTGTGGCTGTCCCCGTTCGTGACCAGTTTCGCCGCTACGGCCGCCGCCAGCGCCGCCTCGGCAATCGCCGCCCCGTCCCCGCCCACGTGGTCGTGGCTGTTCCCGTTCGTGACAAGTTTCGCAGCGACGGCCGCGGCCAGCGCCGCCTCGGCAATCGCCGCCCCGTCGCCCCCCACGTGGTCGTGCCCGTTCCCGTTTGTGACGAGTTTCGCCGCTACGGCCGCCGCCAGCGCCGCCTCGGCAATCGCAGCCCCCGCCCCGCCGGTGTGCCCGTGCGAGTCCCCGCCTGTCACCAGTTGCGCCGCTACGGCCGCCGCCAGCGCTGCCTCGGGGATCTCGGCCCCGTCGCCCCCCACGTGGTTGTGGCTGTCCCCGTTCGTGACGAGTTGCAGCGCCACCGCCGCAGCGAGTTTGTCCTCGGTCACGGCCCCGTCCAGCAGGCCCTCCGTGTCGCTCTGCCCGTACGTTCGTTCGTCGGTCACCACCACCGCGCCCGACGTGTTCACGAGCACCCGGCACAGGAGCACGTCGTACGTCGTCCCGGAGATCTGCGTGAGCGAGGGCGGCGTCGGGGAGGCCGCGTCCGTGCCCGCCAGCCGCGTGATCCGCACCGTCTGCGCCGTCCAGTCCGCCCTCAGCACGATGCGGTCGATCCTGGTGTTGCCGGCCCCTACAGCGCTCGGGATGTTCACCGGCACCACTGCCGTGTTCTGGTAGGGCCGGCCGTCTACCAGCGCCCCGCCCGTGTTCACGTTCACCGTGTTCGCCCCGGCCGCGGCGCTGCTCATGCTGTTCAGGTAGCCTGCCGCTACGCCCTCCCAGCCGTTGCATCCGCTCAGCACTCGGGCGATATCCGACCAGTCTGCCTGCGTGTAGGACGCCTTGCCATCGCCCAGCGGTGGGTCGCTCGTAGTCCACAGCCACGACGCTTCCGCCATGGTCCCCTCCTATATTCCCGTGTACCGCACGAACCAGGTCATGTCGATCCGCGTGGCCGCGTCTGCATCCGTGCCGGTCACCCGGATCGTGTTGATCCCATCCTCGACTTCCTGGTCGTCCGCGATGTGGAACGTCGCCAGATCCGACTGCGGCGTGACTTCGGCGATACAGTTGACCTCCGCCCCGTCGAGCACCGTCTTGTGCCCGTAGCGCAGATCGATGTCCCGCCTCTCCCCCGCGTCGATGGTCACGCCGGTAAAGTCGATCGTCTCCCCCGTGGATTCGTTCGTGATCACGCAGTCCGTGATCGGCCCGGTGATCCGGATCGTTGGGTGCGTCCGCCAGGTCCCTGCGTAGGCCACCGCCTGCGCTCCGGCGATCACGCTGGCCCCCATCCCCGTCGGCACATACGTCGGCACCGTGAACCCCGTCCCGGCTGAGCCGCCCAGCCGGAAGGTCAGCGTCTGGGCTTCCGGGTCGTAGCAGGTCGGGTCGGCGCACACGAACTGCACCCCCACCTCCCACGCCAGCGCCCGCCGGGCCTCGAGCGGCAGCGTCATCTGCCCCGCGCTGTGCCCCTCGAAACAGCGCACGGTCCCGTCGTCCAGGGTGAACCGCAGGATCTTGTCCGCCGCTGTTGGGCGCAGCCAGGAGAGGAGCAGGGCCCGCCGCGTCCACAGCGTCGCCAGATCCCCTGCGTCTACGCTCAGCACCACTGTCCCTACCCGCGCGTCCAGCCGGAACCCGATGTCGCTCGCTCCGTGCTGCTGGGGTCCCCGCTCCACCAGCCGGTGCAGGGGCGCCTCCCCCCAGCCGTCCAGGGACCGGATCGCGCAGATCGTCTCGTCGCTCAGGCTGTGCTCTATTGCCCCGAGCAGTAACTCCAACTGCATCGCTACCCCCGCGCCAGCATCGCGAGCAGCCGCACCTCATCTGTGATGCTCTGCTCCGACTGGTACCGGTATTGCCCGCTCACGTTGAACGTATAGTTATTCACCACCTGCCGGCTCACCAGTTGCGAGGCCTCCGCCGCCGCCAGGGCTGGCAGCGGCGCCGCCCGCTGAATCCCCAGCGCCATCCCTTCCATCAGGTTGCGCCCGAGGCCCGCAAACACCCGCGACGGCGACCCGATCCCCAGGAACCCCTTGACCGCGCCCAGCGCCGTCTCTGCCGCACCCCGCGCCGCGTCGGCGAGGCCCGTCGCCGCGTTCACGATCCCGCCTTTGATCCCCTCGATAATGTTCCGCCCGATCTCGCCCCAGTCCAGGTTGAAAACGGCTTTGATGCCCTCGACAATCGCCCCCAGCGTGATCGCGATGTTCGTCCAGCCGGTCTCGAAGGCCAGTTTGATTCCGTCCCAGATCCCCTTGGCGATCGAGATCATCTCCTCCTTGGCGGCCTCCCAGTCCCCCGTGAGGAGATCCGCGATCAGGTCGAGGACGTTTCCGAGCACGTCCATGGCGATCTCGAACTCGCCCTTCACCAGGTTCCACAGGTTCTGGGCGATCGCCACGAGGTCGTCGCCGAACAGGCGCCACAGCGCCTTGCCGGCGTCGATGAAGCCCTGCACGATCGCCTGCACCACCGCCACCGCATCGGTGAAGGCCCCCTGGATCCCTTCCCACATCCCCGTCGCGGTGCCAGTCACCTCGTCCCGGTGCTGGCCCCACAACCCCTTGATCCAGCCGAGCGCGCCATCCACCACGCCCTTGATGAACGTCGTGGCCGCCGCAAAGGCCTCTTGGACCGGCCTCCATAGGGCGTCCACGATGATCCTCACCGACTCGCCGTGCTCCGCCCACCAGCGTTTCATCAGGTCGAGGAACGGCTGAATCAGCCCCTTCAGGAAGGCCACTGCCCCGGCGAAGGTCGCCTTCAGACTGTCCCACCAGGCGACGATCGCCGCGATGGTCTCGTCAAAGGAGGCCTTGGTCTCGCGCAGGCCGTCCGGCATGTCGCGCGTCAGCCATTCCACCAGCCCCGCGATCACCGGGATCACCTTGCTGTCGATGAACTCCCACACCGCCTGCAGGGCCGGCACCAGTGTCTCTGTCCAGAACGTCGCTACGGCCTCGATCGCCGGCGGCAGGTGCACGCTCAGCCATTCCACAATCGCGGCGATGACCGGGATGACTTTGGCGTCGATGAACTCCCACACCGCCTGCAGGGCCGGCACTAGTGTCCCGCTGAACCAGGCCGCCACGTCTTTCACCGCCTGGATCGTCCAGGCGATCGCCCCGGGCATCTTCTCGCTGAGCCAGGTCGCCAGTTGCTGCACGGCCGGCACCACGTACTCCTGGATCACCGGCACCAGCGCATTCAGGGCCGGCTGCAGGGCGTCCATCGCCGCCGTGGCCACGTCCATCAGCGCCATCCCCACCGGCGCCAGGGCCACGGTAGCCTGGTTCTTCAGTTTCGCCAGTTTCTCCGGCCAGTCCTCCGTGGCCGCCGCGGCTCCCAGGATCGCCCCCTCGCTGTTCGCGATCGCCGCCGTCAGGTCGTCTACCTCGAACCGGCCCTCCCGGATCGCCGCCACCATGTCCGGGCCGGCCCGCGCCCCGAACACCTCCATGCCCATGGCCAGCGCTTCGCTCTCGCTGCTCGCCCCCTGGATCGCCGCGATCGTCGCCTGCAGGCCCTCCTGGAGATCCACGCCCTCCCTGGCGAACTTGCCTGCCGCAATGCGCAGGCTGCCCATCACTAGCTCGGCGTTGACGCCTTCTTTCTCCCACTTGGCAAACAGCGCGATGGACGTGTCCAGGTCGAAGCCCATCAGGCGCAGCGGGCTGCCGAACTGCACCACCTTCTGCATCAGGCCCTCGACGCCGACTCCCGTCTGCTGGCTCGCCGCGAACATCTTGTCCAGCGTGCCGGCGGCGTCCTCGTTCGCCAGCCCCCAGTCCCCCATCACCCGGGCCAGGAGACTGGCGTTCGTCGCCGCGTCCCCGCCCAGCAGGTCGCTCATTCGCACCAGCGGCTCCGTCACGTCCTGCAGCGCTGGGCCCGTCAGGCCCAGCCTCCGGTGCAACTCGGAGAGGGTCTCCGCCACCGGCGCCGCCTCGCCAGGCACCCGCGAGAACACCGCCTGAAAGTCGGCGCCCAGCGCGTCCAGTTCGTCCCCGCTGGCCCCGGTGGACACCCGGATGGTGTCCATCGCCTCGTCCACGGTCATGCCGGCACTGAAAGCGGCGGCCCCCAGCCCGACCAGGGCTGCGCCCGCCGCCGCCGCTCCACCCACCAGCGCCCCGCCAACCGCCTTCCCCAGCCCGCCGGCCAGCCGGCTCGCCCAGGACGACGTGCTGCGTTCCGAGGCTTCCAGCGTCCCCTGCAGGGCCTTGTTGTCCCCGCTCAGATAGACGACCGCCTCGCCCAGTTTGACCGTCATGGCATCCGGATCCCCATCTGCCCCAGCACCTCGCTGGCAGGTTCCCGCCGCTGCGCTCGCTGCCCCTTGCCCAGCACTGCCGCCCAGGCCACGACCTGCGCCTCGGCCTGCTGCCGCGCCTCCCAGCGCACCCGCCGTGCGTACGCCTGCGTCAGCCCGGCCAGCGTCACCGCGTCGAACTCATCGTCCCATCGGCCCCACTGCGAGAGCGCTAACTCGGCCCAGTCGTCGGCCCTTTCTGGCCAAGATCCGCCAGTCCCTTCACCTTCTGGAGCACCGCCCCGAAAGGGTAGGCCAGCCCCAGTACCGCCGTGAAGGCCGCCATCAACTCCGAGTCATAGGCCTCTTCGAGGATGTGCTCCCGCTCCGCCGCCAGCGCCGGCGAGTAGGCGAACAGCAACTCCGCCAGCGTGTCCGGAGCCGCCAGGAGCGTCCCCACCGTCTCCCGTACCAGCGTCGCTACCTGCTCGAGCGACGTGATGTCCGTCTCCCCTGCCTGTTCGAGTCGCGCCACCAGTGCCCCGAACGGCTCCCGCAACTGCGCCCGCCACGCCGCATTCCTGCGGCTCGGCTGCTCCGCCACCTCGTAGGCTCGCCCGGCCAGGTGTACTGTGATCGTCCGCAACCTTGCCCTCCTCTGCACAGGGGGCCGGGTATCCGCCGCCCGGCCCCCTGCCCACCCTGCGCCTTATGAACTGACGGCGGCGCCCGTGATCTTGATGATCTTCATGAGTTGCTCGCCAGCCGGCTGCGCCGTGTCCGCCTCTACCTCGATCCGCAGCGGCAGGCCCGTCGGCTCCGCCTTCGCGAACTGCAACTCGCCGCCCAGGATGGGCCGGCCCCGGTACACGATCACCCGCACCGGGAACGCCACCCCCGCCGCGTCCTCGTAGGTGCCCTCGAACCCCCAGGCATAGACGGGCAGTGCCGTGTCCCCGCCCATCACCAGTTCCGTCTTGGCCGGCTGTCCCACCGCCGCTGGCGTGTCTGTCGCTGTCCCGTTGAACACCAGTTCGAGGTTCTGCCCCGTGAACTCCGCCAGCGTGGTCTCAATCGTGAGCGTCTCGCTGGTCTTCTTCCGCTTCACCGGCGCCGTCAGTTGCTCCACGAGCACGTCCGCGACTTCGTGCTCGTAGGAGATCGTCAGCGGAGCGAGCGTGTACCCCAGATCCGCCCAGTCACCGCCCCAGTCCTCCCCGCTGCCGATCGTATCCGCCGGCGCCGCCTCCCCGACCGGCGCATACCAAACCGTCGCCGGAGAGAGCAGAATATCCGCTACCGCCATCTCAGCCTCCTAGCCCAGAGCGGGCTCGTGCGTCACCACATTCGTGTAGAAATCGACCACCCGGTACTCGACCCCCCCGATCGTCGTCCATCCCGCATCTACGTCGGCCACGTAACTCCGCGGCGCCGTCGCGTCCAGCGCCGTCGGGATGCCGTTGAACAGCCCCATCAGCTCTCCCTCCGCTCGCTGCGGATCCGTCCACAGCAGCACCAGCCGCGCTCGGATGCGGTACCGGCACTGGATCACGTTCCCCCGCGGTTCCCGCGTCTCGCTGTCCACCAGCAGGTAGACCAGCGGGGCCACGTCCACCCGCGCCGGCTCATAGTCCAGCACCGCCCGCAACCCGTCGACGCCCTCCAACTGGGCGTGCAGCGCCGCGATCACCTCCGCCAGCGTCATCGCCCGATCACTTTCTTCAGCCAGGACTCGCCGTCACTGCGGAATAACTCGCCCAACTCGTCCGCGCTTCCCTCCACGGCTCTCGTCAGGAACGGCTGCCCCCGTGTCCCCGGGTGGCTCGCCGCCGCCCGCAGGATGACTCCTCCACCCGCCGGGATCTTCAGCGCCCGCTTCTTCGTCACGATCCCGTGCGCGGCCGTCCCCTCGTGCACGATGTACGAGTGCCTCGCCGTCGAGGCCACGATCCCCCGCAGCCCGCCCTGGTCTGTCCGCGCCTCGATCCCTTTGCGCAGGTTGCCCGTCTTCCCCAGCGGCGCCTCCTTGATTGCCCGGTCTTTGACGATCTCCGTGGCCCGCGGCATGACCTCGCGCACCAGATCCGTGCTCACCTGGTCCGGCCGCGGGAGGTCGATCCGGTACCCCTTCGTCATGCGCTCGACTCCTGCGGGTACCGCGCCCGCACCCGCTCGATCGTGTGCCGCTGCGCCCACGTCAGGGCCCGCTGCACCTGCACGCTCCCGCCGCCCTCCGCCCCGACGGTGCTGGTCCAGCCTACCGCGTGCCGACCCCGCCACAGGTTCGCCGCCACTTCCAGTGTCACCTCCGTGATCGCCGTCGGCGGCGGCCCGTAGCCCCAGATCGCCGCCACCCGGTACCACTGGCCCCGCACCCAGCCGGCGCTGCGGTACAGCCGCCAGCGTGGCTCCACCGTATAGTCGGTGATCGCCTCCGTCGTCTCCGTTTCGGCTCCCCGGGCGTACACCGCCTCCACGCTGGCCACCGAGCCCTCATCGTGCGCCGGCAGGTATAGATACTCGCCGCCTGCCCCGCACTTCACGTCCCGCTCGCTGGGCTCCGCGTCCACATCCCAGTCTACGAACGAGAATCCTAACTCCTCATCCACCAGCGCCTCGGCCCGCTCGAGGATGTCCGTCAGGAGCGCTTCATCCCCCTCGTCCGTCTGCTCGAGGTAGGCCCGCAACTGCTCGACCGATGCGTACGCCATCAGCGCACCGCCTTATCCCGCGCCGCCGCACACGGCGCCACCCTACACGGCGCCACTGTGCGCATCTTGTGCCGCGCTGCTATGGCCTCGGGGTCCCGTGCCGCCTCGTCCTGCAGCACGGCGAGCGCCTGGTCCCAATCCTCGAACCGGATCGCGCGGTCGTCTACGTAGCGCCAGGCCAGCGGTTTCCGGTTCGTCACCTCGAGATCCCCCAGCCCGCGCAGCCGCAGCCACTCCCGGATGCCGACCAGATCCTCGCGCGCCGTGTATACGACCACCTCGTGCCCTTCCTCGCGCAGCGCCCGGATCGCCTGCAGCGCCCCCGGCACAGGCGCGCCGAACTTCGGTCGCTGCCCTCGCTGGTAATCGTGGATCGTCCCGTCAAAGTCGAGCCCGATCCTCATGCCACCCTCCGCAGGTAGCCGCGCGGGTTCCAGGTCAGCACGAACCGCTCGCGCGACCGATCCACCTCGTATGCCGGATTCTCCCACAGGAATTCCAGCGTCGCCCCCAGCGGCCCGCCCAGCGTCGCCACCCAGTCCCTCTGCAGCCCGCTCTCGACGATGGTGTCCTCGACGATGAAATAGTCCCCCACCGTCTGCAGGCACGCATAGGCGCGCAGTACCGCCAGCGTGTTCCGGTAGTCGTGCGCCGAATCCTCGATCATCAGCACTCGCTCGCCCCCGCCAATCAGCCCCCGCACCTCTGCGTATTTCCCGCAGCCGTCGCCCTCGAGCAGCACAACCCGTGGGTGTTCGCGCACGCTCGGCGCTATCTTCCTGTGCGTTCGATCGACGCCGATCACCCGTCCGTGCCCGAGCGCCTCGCAGAGATCCGCCAGGTAGAGCAGCGTCCCGCCGTACTTGTTTCCAATCTCCACGATCACGTCCGGCCGTGTCTCACAGACGATCTCCTGGTAGATCCAGGCGTCCAAGGGCAACTTCCAGGTCGGCACGCCCCGGTACGTCGTCCCGGTCATGAGGGCCTGCTGCATCTCTTCGAGCAGCTCCGCCAGCGGTCGGTGCAGGACGTCCTCAATCCTCATGCCACTCTCACTGCCGACCAGATGCGCCCCACCTGCCCCAGCGCCAGCCACTCCCCGGACGGGATCACCACCTCGTCGATCACCCGCTTTACCCCGTAGCGCGGCGAATAATCGTGGAAGGCGATGAACCCGCCGGCCGGCACGAACTTCTCCCACGCCCGATAGTCCGCCAGGCAGGCCCGGTAATGGTGGTCCCCATCGATGAACAGCAGCCCGATGGGCCGCCGCCGGCGCTTCGCCGCCGCCAGGGAGTCCATCTGCACCGGCGTGATCGCCTCGCTCAAGCCGAGGCTCGCCACCTGCCGCTGGAACGTCTCCCACGTCTCCTCCGCGGAATAGTGCGCGTAGGTCCGCCCCGCCCCGGCCGTCCACAGATCGATGGCCCAGACGTGCGCCCCCTTGCCGGCCCGCGCTCCAGCCGCCAGGAAACAGGTGCTCTTCCCCTTGTGGCTGCCGATCTCCACAATGCCCTGGTTCGCCGGCACCCGCGCCGCCAGCCAGGCTAGATGCTGGCCCTCTTCGTCCCAGATGCCTCTCGTCGAGTTGCCCGCCCCCGAGAGCAGCGCGCATAGCGCCGCGTTCTCCGGCAGGATCAGCCTCATGTCCTCTGGCATTGCGCCTCACAGTGCTTCACGATGCCCTCGGCCGCTACCTCCGCGGCGTGTCCCGCGTTCGGGTACAGCGCCGCGCTCGCCGCCCGGCGCCGAAACTGCTGGTCCGGCGGATCCTCGATCGCCCGCCGCACTGCCCCCACCAAATCCTCCGCCCGGTTGCACTCCACCCCCACGTCCGCGTACAGCCAGAACCGCACGCCATAGTGGATCTGCCGCCGGAACGCCGGGCTGTTCATCACCACCACTGGCCGGTCCAGCGAGGCGAACTCGTAGAGCGTGCTTGAGGCGTCGCAGATATAGATGTCCGCCCGCCTCAGCACCTCCTCAAAGTCCTCTTCCACCGCGATCCCCATCGCCTCGTAGGCCGGCCGCAGGTGCGCGACGATCTTCGGGTGTCCGTGCCCGATCAGCCCGGGGAAGGCCGCCGCGAGCGCTGGGATGCCGCTCTTCATCGCCGCCCAGGCGTTGCCGGCCTCCGGGCAGATCCGCGACTCCCAGTGGAAAGAGATCGCCACCGTCGGCGGATCGTCCGGCGCCTTCCCGGGTGCCCTGTGCCAGCGATCCAGTTTCGGCGTTCCCGCCACCACCTGCGGAGCGTACGGGTAGGTCTGCCCCGTCTTCGCCGCCGTGATCTCGTTGGGCGCAATGAACAACCCCACCTGCGCCCGCAGACCCTCGCCGCCGGCATAGCCCGCGTGGTGCTGCGGGAAGGACAGCCCGCAGCCGTGCTCCATCAGGATCAGCGGCCGCGGGCGCGTCGCCACTCGCTCCAGATCGCTGTAGGCGGACACGACGACGGGCCCCGAGCCCGGCGGGTTCACGAACGGTTCCAGCACCGTCCCCATGATGCCCCGTTTGGCCGCATGCTCCTCCATCTCCCGGCGAATCCAGAAGGTGCCGCGCCGGTCGGCCGGCAGCGCCTGCCAGATCGCCGCCAGGTGGTCCAGAAAGTGCGTGCGCCCCGCCAGCATGTCGATCGGGTGTCGGTACTGAATCCGCGTCCCCGCCGGCCGGTATCGCCCCGTCGTCACCGTGTCCGCCTCCTCAGCCTAACTGCCGCTCGCCGCGCCCGACAGGTCGACCACGCAGAACGCCTTCGGCCGCAGGATCCCGAACGCGCAGCGCATCTCCGCCAGGATCGCCACCATGTTCCGCACGAAAAAGTCACTGTGCGAGTCGCTCACCTGGATCGTCGCCCGCTCGCGGTCCCACAGCACCGCCTTGCGCCAGTCGCCAATGATCCCCGTGCCGGCCGTGACAGCCTCGCTCTCCACCACCGGGTAACGCCACAGGCGCTGCACGCCGCCCTCCGCCGGTCCGCCGTAGTAGTAGCGGTCCTGCGTGTCCTTGAGGAGGTCGATCACCTCCGCGTCCTCCGGATGCACCAGCCAGGCCGTTGGCCGCGCCCGGCCAGTCACCCGCACCTTGGTCACCGCCTTGCGCGCCGTCGTCAGAAGATCTGTGGTCCAGTCCTGCGTCTGCACGTCGGTGTTCGCCAGGATTCCCTCGAGATCCTCGCCCAGGCCGGTGCCGGAGACCATCTGGTCCTCGAGCTCCTCCTCGAGATCCGCCCGCAGTTCCTGGTCGATGATCCCCCGCAACTGCGAGGCGTCCGACAGCGCCCGCTTCGTCGCCGGGATCCAGACGGCGATGGTCTTCACCGTCGCCTGCACCTTCTTGAAGGCCATGGCGCCTTCCGGCTTGTACGAGTCCGTGTCCTGCGTGCCATCCGTAACCGTTGCTTCCGGCGTCGGCGCCGCCTGCGCCACTGTAGACGTCTGCTGGACGAACTCCACCGTGTCGCTCTCTGTCGTCCGCTGCGAGATCAGATCCCGCAGCGTCAGCAGCCGTCGGCCGTAGGGCTCGAACAGCCCGGTGTAGTCCGTCTGCACGAACGCCCCGCCAGACGTGGCCGAGTCCCCCGTCAGGAGCGTCTTGAACTCGATCGGCGGGCTGGTGAATCCCTTGGCCCCATCCGGGAAGTGCCCGCTCGGAGCCATCTGCTTCAGCCACGCCTGCCATGCCGCCGACGCCCCGAACTGCTCGCCGAGCGTCTTGCCCCGCCCGGCTGCGCCTCCCGCCGCCGGCGGCGTCATCTGGCCCGCCAGCGTCAGGATCTGCGCCTTGAGCGCCTCGTCTCCCTCGGCTCTCTCGATCTGCGCCTTCAGATCCTTGGCGTCCTTGAGCAGGCCTTCGACCTTCTGGCGCTCCTCGGCCGTAAAGTCCCGCCCTCCGTCCTCAGCCGCCTTGCAGATCGCCTCGGCTTCGCGCAGGAGGGCCTCTTTCCGGCCCCTCAGTTCCTTCGTGTCCATCTTCGTTCCCTCTTGCTACTCCAAATCGACCATCGCCACGTGCGTCGCGGCCACGCTCGGCAGCGCTCTCGGCCGGCCGCTGTCCCCAGCGCCCTTGCCTTCGCCCTCGCCTTCGTTGTCCTCCGCGTGCGCCCCATCGCCCTGCTCGGCGCACTTGGCGCCAAGTGCTACCGCCAGGTCGTGTATCTGCTGAATCTGCTCGAACTCCTTCGTCGTGTGTCGAGCCCCCACTTTGAACGCCTTCAGCTCCGGAGGCTCCACGTCCGCGTCCCGCAGGTGCCTGGCCAGATGCGCCCACACCCCCTCGCGGTCCGCCTCCGGGATTGTCGTGCCCCCTCGCCCGCCGTTCAGGATCCCGATTCCCGTCTGGCAGGCTCGCACGTTCGCCGGCCCCGGGTTCCCATCCCCGTCGACCTCGTGATGGATGAAGCGATACGTACTCTTCACCGTGGGGTCACCCTCCGGATCCTGCCAGGCGTAGATGCGCCGGTAATAGGCCACGTTTTCGCCGCTCCGCACGCGCGCCTCGTTCGCCGGCCCGTCCCACGCCCCCGTGCTCGTCGCCGTGGAGTGGCTCGCCAGTGCCGCCTTCACCCCCAGCAACTGTGTCTCCGGGTTCATACCTACCAGGCAGGGTCCCACCTCGAGCAGGTCGAGTTCGTGCAGTTCGTATACATCGTCCTTGTACTCGCCGCGCACCACGTCATAGGCAAACGAGAACTCCGCCAGGGTCCCTCGCTTCATCTTCTTCCAGACCCGCCTTGCAAAGTCCTCCTCCAGATCGAGTTGCCCTTTCACGTACAGGCCCGACTCGATCTCTTTGGCCTCCACCACCTGCCCGATGTGGGCGTCCAGGTTGTCCCACTCGTGAGCAAAGATCACCGGGATCGGCCTCCCCTTCGTCTCCCACCGGTTGAGGCTGTCCCGGAACGCCCCGGGCACGACTTTCTCTCCGGCGCGGTCCACGTTGTTGAATACCGCGACCAGCGCCTCGAATATCCCCTGCCCGTCCGACTCTGCCAGCGCCTTATACTCCGCGCTGAAGGCCTTCGTCTGCATCGCCCTTACCTCCCGAACGCCAGGCTGCACTGGCACCCCGCGTTATCGTCTGCCCCGCCCTCCGGATCCCCCGGATACCGCAACCCGTTCGAGAACAGGTCGTCGATCCCCACCGTCTCGCCGTCCAGCGCCGCGTGCGAGTCGCGCGGGTTCCCGCTGTTCACTACCCACGTCTTGCTCCGCAGGCCCCCCTGCTTGGCTCCCTCGCGCGACCCGAAGTTGGCCGCCCGGGTGACTCCGGTGATCGCGATCTCCTCCGCCCGCGTCGTGGCCGCAATCTCGAACACGTGTTTGAGTCCCGCGCGGGGATCCTCTTCCGTAAGCGCCGCCGCCAGCCGCGTCCGTGTCGCCATGTTGATCCCCGCCGCCATCGTCCGCGAGACGGCGCTCAGGTAATCATAGAGCAGCTCCGCCACGATCTCGGCCCTCAGCGCCATGCCCACCCGCTCGGCCCAGGTGCGCGCCGTCATGACGTTCAGGGGGTAGATGTCCGCCTCCAGTTCCTTATCCCAGCGCTCGCTGTCCCGCCAGATCCCTTCCACGTCCGGGATCTCTCCGCTGGCTGGTACCCGGCTCGCCATGACCTGCCCCTGCCGTCGGAAGTACTTCGCGAGTTGTGCCTTCCATTGGGCCGCGTGCCGGCGCCGCTCCTCAATACCCGTCGGGTCAATGGCCCCGGCCGCGGCCGCCTTGGCCGCCGGCCCGCCCGTAGGCCAGGGGCCGGCCGCCTCGGCCCCTGGCGCTGCGAGCACCGCCGCCTCCCGGCCCCCTGGGAGCACAGCGGCCCCATCGTCACCATCAGCCTGCGCCTTGGTCGCCACCGCCTTCGGTGCGCCCGCCACCGTCTTCGGTGCGCCCGCCACCGTCTTCGGTGCGCCCGCCACCGTCTTCGGTGCGCCCGCCACCGTCTTCGGTGCGCCCGCCACCGTCTTCGGTGGCGCAGCATCCCGTGGCGAGGCCTGCCCGCCCACCAGCACGTTCAGCGGCGTCACCAGCGCGTCCGCGTCCCCGCCCATACTCGGCAGATTCATCCGCGCCCGCGCCTCGTTCGCCGTCATCCATGGCCGCCCCACCGCGCTCTGCAGGCTCTGCGTCTGCTCGTCGAAACTGCCCTGCAGTTTCTCCGCGATATTGAACTCGAGGTACAGCCCGTCCCGCTCGCCAAAGTCTGGCAGCAACTGTAGCTCGAACTCTTGTTCTAACATCGCCAGCCACGGCCCCAGGCAATCCTGGTACAACTGTTTGTGCTGCTCCCGCACGTTCGAGTTGTGAACAATGACGCCTGCGGCCACAAAGTTGTGCGTGTCCGCTACCTCGAGGTCATAGACTGGCTCTGCCGGCAACTCCTCGACAGATACGACGCGCGAGTACTCGCAGCCAACCGGCGGGTAAGAGCGCCTACCGTGAGCGAATGGATACCGCTTAGTCTTGCGGACCCATCCACGCCCATCGAGCAGTCTCTGCTGATAGCGCGGATCATGCGACCAGATTTCACGGTTAGCCGCCACATCGGACAGCGTGACCGCGTATTGGTCGGCCTGACAAGGCTGTCCGTTAGGCAGGATCCCAGCGCCTGTGAAGTGGTAGGCATTGTTCACCGCAATGCCCAGGCTCATGCACAGGTGCCGGATGTCCTCAATCAGATCCGGATTACACGACGAGTAGGAGATCTTACCTCGCTTGTCCACAGAGCCATCGGCATCCAGGTATCCCCGCAGGAACGCCAGTCTCTCTTCTCTGCTGGCTTTGAACACCCACCCGGGAACGCGCTTCGTCCGCGCGGTGCCGCGGAAGCCAAGCTCAGCCAGCTCCTCGGCTACCCGGACGGAAGCGAATCTAGTCTGCCTGTCTCCCTCAACCAGCGTCACTGGCTTAGTCGGCACGCCCTCGCGCAACCTGCCGTTGCCCCCCGCGAACGATTCGAACTCAGAGACCATTACGTTACGATAATGGCCCATGTAGAGCGCACCGTCCCCTCGCGCAATGGCGACAGTGCCACGGTCAGGGTAGACGTTCCCGTCTCCGATCAGCAAACCGAAGAACTCCATCCGCCCTGTAGACCATCTCTTACTTTCGCTAATCTCAGGGAGCCCCTTCAACGCGACTAGTATGTCGCCCTTCCTGATTTGGCCTGCCGGGACGAACTCGTGGCGCGCCTCATACCGCCATCGCGACTGCCCGGCGCGTCTCTTGGCATCAGCGCTGGGGTCGGCTTCGCCTTTGACCTTGACGAGTCGGCGGACCAATACCGGATGCTTTGCGTTGGCCTCGAGCGTGCGGTTCTGCGTCTTGATCCGCAGAATCGGGTCGATACCGGACCTGCCCGAGCGGATGACCGGCTTCAGCACGAGTCCACCACCGTCGTGGCTCCAGACCTTGTCGCCGGCTCTCACGTCTCGGATTGGCCTCGGGCCTTCCTCTGTGAATACCTTGACGTGCCCTGGTAAGCAGTACGTGGCATGGTCCAATATGCCCACCATCGGCAGCGGGATGTGGTAGGCCCGCGCGCATTCCTCCCGCGATAGTTTCCTCCCGGCCAGGTACTCGCTCTCCTGCGCCGAAAAGGAGATCTGCCGCCAGGTCATCCCCTCCTCGAGGATCGCCGTCCGCCCGCTGTTCGCCTCGCCAGCATAGAGCGCCTCGAACTCGTCCTTGAACCGCTCCCTGGCCACTTGGCTCCACTCGGGCGCCTCCGCTGGCCGCTCGATAATGCCGTTCATCCGCGCTGCATTCTTCCAGAAGCCGGCCCGGTATTCCCCCATGGCCTGCTCTTCCGCCAGCACGCGCCGTAGCGTCTCCAGCGGGCTCAGCCCCACCAGTCCGTTCAGCGGGTTGTACCCCCGGAAGTGCACCATGTCCGCCGTCGGCACCTCGCTCCGGTTCGCCCCGAGGTAGACCAGATACCCCGTGGGCATGATCCCGCCGTTCACCTCCACCAGGTCGCACGGGATCCGCAGGAGCGCCCCCACGCTGCCGTCCGGGCGCCTCTTCTTCCAGAGGTAGCCGTTGAAATAGATGGCCAGGTCTCCCACCAGCGCTTCGATCATCCGGTACCGCGTGGTCAGCGGGTTCGGCTGCTCCAATAACTGCGCCAGCGGGTGCTCTCGTACCCGCACGCGGTCTGTCTCCGAGACTCTCCGGAAGAGGTGCAGGCCCAACTGCGCGATATTCCGCGCCAGAAAGTCCACGCACGTCCGCACCCCGGGCTGCGTCTGGTACATCGTCGCGTAATCTGCCGTGTAGTCGTTATAGAGCGTCAGCCCCGCCCGCATGCGCGGCCACCAGCCCGGCGTGTACTCGGCCAGCGCCCCGAGCGTCTGCACGATCACCGTCATCGGCCCACCCCCACGACCTGGATGAAGGCCACGTTCCCCTCGGGCACCACCAGCTCGCCGTCCAGTGGCGTCTCCTCGCCTCGCCCGCGCAGCAGCACCGCATTCCGCACCACCAGGAAGCCGTTCCGACGCTCCCACAGGACGCCCCGGAACACGCCACCCTCCCCCTTCAGGTTCACGATCGCGCTCCGGCAGAACGGATAGGGCGCCCCCCGCAGTCTCATACGCTCACCAGGCCCCGGGATTCGTAGACCGACTCCCGCTTCGTACCCACGCCAGACGCCAGAGCGTCGCAGCGCGCCTCCCAACTCAGGATCGCAGCCATCGCCGCGTCGATCTTGTGCGGTGAGTCACTCCGCTCCTTGTAGATCGTCCACAGCGGCACGCCCTGGTCATCGCGCAGCGCCAACTGGCGCCGGCAGGCGTTCCCGATGTGCCTCGCCAGATGCGGGTTGCCATCGTGCGTCAGTTCCCCCGATGTCATCGCGCTCAGGAAGGCCCGGATCGCATAGGCCATCGGCTTGATCCGGCTCGTCCACCAGTTGAAGACCCGTTTCTCCCCGTACTTCCCGGCCCATTTCGCCACGTGCGTTTCCCAGTATGGCGGGTCGGCGTACAGCCGCCAGACGTTCCAGCGCCGGAAGGCCTCCTCAATCGCCGCCTCGACCTCGACCTCCGGCACCTCCCACTGCGCTATCCCGTACGGCTGTTCCCACAGGCCCACCAGCCATTGGTAGCCCGTCACGACGTGCGTCGCCACGATCGCCGTCGCGTCGAAATACCGCGCGCCGTCAAAGCCGAGCGTGATGAGGTCGCCGTCCGGCACCGACGTCCCCGGCCGCGCCAGGCTGCGCCACTGCTCCGCGTCGAAAGCCCGCTCGCTCGCCCGCACCAGTCGGTTCAGCCACACCCGCTCGAGGTATGCCCGGTCTGCCGTGGGATCGCGCCATTGCTCGACAATCCCGTCAATATCGCTCCACTCCGCCACCGGCCCGGACGCCTCGAGCACTGCCGCCCGGATTCCCGCCTCCGTCGAGAGGTCGTGATAGTCGCTCGCCTGCCGGTGGAAGAAGAACATCCGCGCGTCCGTGATCTTCCCGTCGGCAATCTGGCGCGCATAGTCCATCGTGTCCTCGGCCACCGATCCCTCCCCGGGGGCCGGCGCCGTCGTGATCTCCAGCGTCCAGGCGTCCGCCTGCCGCCGCTTCGGAACGTTCGCCAGCATCGTGCGGTGCGCCGCCCGCAGCCGCGGCAGCGTCCAGCGGTGCGTCTCATCGCACACCTGGAACGTCGTGCGCGCCCCGTCCCGGGCGTCCGGGCTGCTCGCCAGGCTCACCGCCTTGCCATCCCCCCCGATGCGCATAATGCGCTCCAGCCCGATGTCGAAATCGCCTGCCAGCGGACTCAGTTGCAGGATCACGCGCAGGGCCCCATAGGCGATCTCGTCCGACTGCTCTTCCGTGTACGCCACCAGCGGGATGTACGGATCGGCCACGCCCACGCCCACCGGCTCGCCCCGCGCATCGAATCCGTCACAGCGCACCGGCCCCTCTGGGTGCAACTCGACCGCCGCCAGCCACGCTGCGAACTCGCTCTTGGCCGACCCCTTCCGCAGGGAGATGCCGACTCGCTTGAACCTCCGCCGACCCTCCCACGGGTGGCCCTGGGGATACACCTCGTAGATCCGGTAGACCAGCCCCCGCTTCTCCGCGTCCAGTCTGGCCGGCTGCCCCCGCAGGTCCCCCGGCCCGTACACCAGATACGCCTCGATGAAGTCGCACACCTGCCGCCCGAGGGTTGGCCACGGATCCTCCTCGAGCGGTGGCACGCATAAGATCATCCCGTCCTCTCACGTGCGTCCCGTGGGAACTGCAGTATCCGCCGCGGATCCTCCCGCTCCTCCGGGCGCTCTTCCTCCACCAGCCGGCGCTGTACTGGTCGCGCCTCCGGATCCACCCGCTGCACTTCCCACTGCAGCCGCCGCCGGTCAATCGGCGTCAGGCCGTAGCATTGCCGCTGCAGCCGGATCTCCGCCGCCAGCTCTTTGGACGGCTCCCGCCAGTATCTGTCCACCAGGTCCGCCAGGATGAACAGCCCCCCGAGATCCGCGTCCAGGTATTCCTCCGCCATTGGGCTCGCCCAGACCTGCCGCCACCACGTCCGCGTGAGCGGGTGCCACTGACGGTCCTTCGGCAGGCGCGGCGCTCTCTGCCGTGGCGCCTTCTCAACGATCATTCCGGCACGTGTGGCTACTTTGTTGCGCCTCTGCCGTATTCTGCTGTCCTTTGGCACCGGCCCGGGCATGTACCCCTCAACTCGTACAACCTATTTCCAGCC
>Ga0265297_10002710_pt1 | contig 34811 bp, 34 predicted proteins | sample Munlanlwell13791_FD_192502 | JGI IMG/M metagenome (GOLD analysis project Ga0265297, IMG submission 192502) | Leachate microbial communities from a municipal landfill in Southern Ontario, Canada - Leachate well 137-91 | ecosystem: Engineered > Solid waste > Landfill > Unclassified | place... | reverse complement strand
AAAAAGTAAAAGTGTAGTTACTTTTTTATCGGCTCTCAAGCCCCGGAAAAAGTAAAAGTGTAGTTACTTTTTTATCTGAGTGTTGAGAATCAACCACTTATGATGTCAAGTGTTGAACTCGGGCTAGTCCAATCAATCGGATTGCCCCCTGCCCAAAGAGGACGCCCCCATGAAACCACGCGCCGCCCTGCCCCTGCCACTGCTCCTCCTGCTCGCGGCCGCCGCCTGCACCCCCGTCCCCAAGGCGGAAAAGGAACAGGCGGCGCCGCCGCCGCCAGCCGCCGGCGCCGCGGCCGCCAAGCCCGCCGCCCCGGAGAAAGAGAGCCTGCGCCGCGACCTCGAGTCCGCCGTCAACTACGGCACTGGCGCCACCCAGATGAAGGCCTACAAGAAGGCCAAGACCCAAATCCAGGAGATCGGCGCCGACCAGCAACGGCAGTTGCGGGAGGCGCTGGGGGAATGACCCCGCGCCCCCGGGGCGGCCGGTGGTTCCGGCTTGCAAAGCAATGGCGCTCCGGGCGGGACTCGAACCCACGGCCTGCGGCTTAGAAGGCCGCTGCTCTATCCAACTGAGCTACCGGAGCGGGAAAAAAGGCGCAACCGCCAGCCGGCGGTCCAGCCTGATCTATTCATGGGAAGACGAACTGCGCTCGGACTTCGTGCCCTTCGTGGCTTCGTGGTGGGCAATGCGGTCAGCCGTTGGTGGCGTCCGCGCGGATCAGGCTGTAGAGGGTGGCGTAGTCCTCGGCGACCTGGAACTGCGGGAACTCCTGGCGGACGTTCGCGGAGGGGCGGAAGAGGATGCCGAAATCCGCCTCGGCCAGCATGGTGGTGTCGTTGTAGGAGTCGCCGGTGGCGACCACCCGGAAATTGAGTTCACGGAAGCGCTGGACCGCCTGCTGCTTGCCGTTGGGGATGCGCAGGTGGTAGTCGGTGATGCTGCCGTCGGCGGCCACTTCCAGGCTGTTGCAGAACAGGGTCGGCAGCCCCAGCTTGAGCATGAGCGGGCCGGCGAACTGCTGGAAGGTGTCGGAGAGGATGACCACCGGGTAACGCTGGCGCAGGCCGGTGAGGAAGTCGGCGGCGCCGGGCAGCGGGTCGAGGGTGCGGATCACCGCCTGGATGTCCGCCAGCGTGAGCTTGTGCTCCCGCAGGATTTGCAGGCGGCCACGCATCAGCCGGTCATAGTCGGGGATGTCGCGGGTCGTCAGCCGGAGCTTTTCGATGCCGGTCTTCTCGGCGACGGCAATCCAGATCTCCGGGACGAAGACCCCTTCCAGGTCCGCGGCGACCAGCACGGGTTTCTTGTACATGGCGGACAGCCTCCAACAACCCGGCTTAGAGCAGCCCCGGAATCTGCAGCCCCGCCGTGACCTCTTGCAGCCGTTGGTTGGCCACCTGCTTGACCTCCTGCAAGGCGCCATTGGCGGCGGCGACCAGCATCTCCTGGAGCGCCTCCGCGTCATCCTTGTTCAGCAGCTCGGGGCTGACCGTGAGCGACTTGAGCAGCCCGTCCCCCTTCGCCACCGCGGTGACGGCGCCGCCGCCGACGCTGTAGCTCTTCTCCAGCTTGGCGACTTCCTCCTGCACGCGGGCGACGTCGCCCTGGACCTTCTGCGCCTGCTTCATCAGCTTCATGATATTCATGGACTCGGCTCCAATGACCTGGGTTGCAACCAATTGAAGGGGAAGGGGAAGGGGAAACCGGGGGTGAGCGCTCAGCCCCGGACATCAATGACACGCCCCCCGACCTGGGAGCAGAACTTCTGGACAAACGGATCCGCCGTCACCCGCTGCCAGACTTCGGCGTCGGCGCGGGGTTGGGGTTGCCGGGCGGCGGCGGGCTGGGCCGGGACCGCCGGCCCACCGCGGCCGGCATCCACGGCTTCGGCCCCATCGCCCTCGTCGACGTCCTGATAGATGTCCGCCGGCGGTGCCGCTTCGTCGCCCTCCGGCGCCGCGGGGGCGGCAGTGACGGCGGAAACGGGCTCGGGGCCGGGAACCTGGGCGGCCGGAGAAGATGGCGGAGACACCGGACGGGGGGGCGCCGGCACCGGCACCGCCGCGGCCACGGCCGGCGGGGGCGGAACCGGCTCGGCAGCCACGGCGACGGGGACGGACGCGCCCTGCCGCTTCCAGTTGGCCAGGCCGGCAATGACGTCATCGATCTGGGCGCCGTGGGCGTCGCGCAGGACGCGGATCAGCACCACTTCCAGGGCGACGCGCTTGTTCAAGGCGTAGCGGAGGAACCCCTCCTGGGCCATCAGCCCCTCCAGCAGCCGCTGCACCAATTCGTGGGACGCGGCGGCGGCCAGCGCCCGCAGCTTGTCCAGGGCCGACAACCCGCCTTCCAGCACCCGGGCCGGCTCCGGATGGAGCTGGACGACCATCAGGTCGCGCAGCAGCAGCACCAGGTCGCGCTGGACTTGCTCCAGGTCGCGGCCACGGTCGGCCAGGTTCTGGAGCTGGAGAAGGAGCCGGGGCAGGTCGTTGCTGAAGAGGGCGTGGGCAATGTCGAGCAGTTCGCTGCCGGAGGCGAGGCCGAAGACGTCCATGATGTCGGCTTCGCCGATCGGCGTGCCGGCGTCGCGGCCGCCGCAGAAGGCGATCATCTGGTCGAAGATGGACTGGGCGTCGCGCATCCCCCCGTCGGCGGCGCGGGCGATGGCCTGGAGCGCGTCGTCCGCGATGGCGACCTGCTCACGCCCGGCGATCCAGCGCAGGCGTTCGGCGATCAGCCCCGGCGGGATGCGCTTGAGGTCGAGCCGCTGGCAGCGGGAGAGGATGGTGGCCAGGATCTTGTGCGGCTCGGTGGTGGCGAAGAGGAACTTCACATGCGCCGGCGGCTCCTCCAAGGTCTTGAGCAGCGCGTTCCAGGCCTGGTCGGTGAGCATGTGGACTTCGTCGATGATGTAGATCTTGTAGCGGCCGCCGGCGGGGGTGTACTGGACGGTGCCAATCAGGTCGCGGGCGTGCTCGACCTTGTTGTGGGAGGCGCCGTCAATCTCGAGGACGTCCAGCGACTGGCCGCCGGCGATCTCGCGGCAGGAGCTGCATTCGCAGCACGGCTCGCCGTCGGGCTGGCGGTTGCGGCAGTTGAGGGCCTTGGCGAAGATCCGGGCCGTGGTGGTCTTGCCGGTGCCGCGGGGGCCGATGAAGAGGTAGGCGTGCCCGACCCGGTCCTGGAGGATGGCGTTCCTCAAGATCCGGGTGATGTGCTCCTGGCCGACCACGTCCGCAAACGTCTGCGGCCGCCATTTCCGGGCAATGACCTGATAGGATGACATGGGGGGCTGCGGCTGCCGAAGGCGCCTCTGGCGGGTGGGGACCGCTATCGGGTTGACGCCCGGCCGGAGCACCCGGAGATTTCGCTTAGGGCTGCTTGGTTCCCCATCTGACCCGGTTCACAATACTCCGTCACCCCGGCCGGGCGTCAACCCGACACTGGAGTTTGTACCATAGCCGCCCCCCGGGCGGATGCAACCGGGCTGGCGCCGCCGCGTGAAACTCGAAACTGGAAACTCGGGAACCCCCTTCCGCGATCTCCGCGGCTCCGTGGCCGCGCCGGCCGGCTATATTTTCTTTGCCACGCCCAACCTCCCCGTCCCGGACGCGCCCGTCCGCCAGCCCCCCCCGGCGGCGGCGCCAACCCCAAGGCCGCACCACCATGGCAGGCAGCAGCTTCGGCAGACATTTCCGCATCACCAACTGGGGCGAATCCCACGGCCCGGCCATCGGCACCGTCGTGGACGGCTGCCCGCCGCGGCTGGAACTGGCCGCCGCCGACATCCAGCGGGAACTGGACCGCCGCCGCCCCGGCCAGAGCGCCCTCACCACCCCCCGCGCCGAACCGGACCAGGTCCAAATCCTCTCCGGCGTCTTCCGCGGCCGCACCACCGGCACCCCCATCTCCCTGCTCATCCCCTCCACCAACGTCATCAGCCAGGACTACGCCGAGATCGCCCACGCCTACCGCCCCGGCCACGCCGACTTCACCTACCAGGCCAAATACGGCATCCGCGACCCCTTCGGCGGCGGCCGCAGCTCCGCCCGCGTCACCGCCGGCATCGTCGCCGCCGGCGCCATCGCCCAGAAACTGCTCCGCGAACAGGCCGGCATCACCGTCACCAGCTACGTGAAGCGCCTCGGCCCGATCCTCGCCGAGACCGACCCCGAAACCGTCCACCGTGAAATGGTCGAACGCTCCCCTGTCCGCTGCCCCGACCCCGCCAGCGCCGAACGGATGATGGCGCTGATCCGGGAAACCGCCGCCCGCCAGGACTCCGTCGGCGGCATCGTCGAATGCATCATCCGCAACGTCCCCCCGGGGCTTGGCGACCCCATCTTCGACAAGCTCGACGCCGACCTCGCCAAGGCCATGCTCGCCATCAACGCCAGCAAGGGCTTCGAACTCGGCTCCGGCTTCGCCTGCGCCACCATGACCGGCAGCCAGCACAACGACCCCTTCGAACTGCGCGACGGCCGCGTCGCCACCCGCACCAACCACGCCGGCGGCATCCTCGGCGGCATCAGCACCGGCATGCCCATCGTCTTCCGCGTCGCCTTCAAGCCCACCGCCAGCATCGGCCGGCCCCAGCACACCCTCACCGAGGACGGCCAGCCGACCGTCCTCCAGACCAAGGGGCGCCACGACCCCTCCGTCCTCCCCCGCGCCGTCCCCGTCGTCGACGCCATGGCCGCCCTGGTCATCCTCGACCATTTCCTCGCCCTGACCGGCTTCGCCGGCCGCCCGCCGCCACCAGCCACCCAAGCTTGAACCGGTGAGAAAACATGGCGCCGCCCCCGCCCAGCCAACGCCCCATCTTCCTCATCGGCCTCCCCGGCGTCGGCAAGTCCACCATCGCCCGGCACCTCGCCAAACTCGTCGGCCTCCCCTGCCACAGCCTGGACGAGGCCCTCGGCACCCACGTCGGCGCCACCCCCCGCGACTACTTCCAAACCCAGGGCGAAACTGCTTTCCGCCAGGCCGAGACGGCGGTCCTGGCCCGCCTCGCCGCCGCCGGAGCCGCCGTCATTGACTGCGGCGGCGGCGTTGTCAAAACTCCAGCCAACCTCGAGATCATGCGCCGCACCGGCCACGTCGTCTGGCTCCGCGCCACCGTCGAAACCATGCTCCAGCGGCTGCGGAGTTCGCACGCCCGCGTCGCCCTGGGCGACAGCGCCACGGCGGAGAAAGTCAGCGCCCTCCTCGCCAGCCGCGAACCGCTCTACCACCAGGCCGCCACCCTCATCATCGCCACCGACGGCAAGACCCCCGCCGCCACCGCCGCCGAAATCCGCCGCGCCCTCCGCGGCGACCGCCGCCACCGAGTGCCTGGCCACCGCGCCCGGGAATGACCTGCTGCGCCCTGCGAACCGCCCTGACCCAGAAAGAGGCCCGCCGCCCATGGAACGACCAATCCGCTGGGGCATCCTCGGCACCGGCGCCATTGCCCGGAAGTTCGCCGCCGACCTCCTCCGGCTGCCCGGCGCCGAACTGGCCGCCGTGGGTTCGCGCACCACCGAGGCCGCGGAACGGTTCGGCGCCGAATTCGCCATCCCCAGGCGCCATGGCTCCTATGCCGGGCTGGCCGCCGACCCCGAGGTGGACGTCGTCTACGTCGCCACCACCAACCAGCTCCACCGGGAGGAGGCCCTTCTCTGCCTCGACCATGGCAAGGCGGTGCTCTGCGAAAAGCCTTTTGCCCTGAACCTCGCCGAAGCCGAGGCAATGGCCGCCCGCGCCCGGCACCGCGGCCTGTTCCTGATGGAAGCCATGTGGACACGCTTCTTCCCAGCCATCGGCCGGCTCGAGGAGCTGCTCCAGGAAGGGGCCATCGGCGAACTCCGCCAGCTTGACGCCCGCTTCGGCTTCCGCGCTCCGGCCGAGCCCCATGGGCGCCTGTTCGACCCCGCCCTCGGCGGCGGTGCGCTCCTGGATGTCGGCGTCTATCCCGTCGCCCTGGCGCAGCTCCTCTTTGGCCGCGAGCCGGCCCGCATCGCGGCCCTCGCCCACCACGGCCCCACCGGCGTGGACGAACAGGCCGGCATCCTCTGCCTCTACGACCGCGGCGAACTGGCAACCCTCGCCTGCGCCATCCGCACCCAGGCCCGGAACGAGGCGGCGCTCTACGGCACCTCCGGCATGATCCGCCTGCCGGACCCCTTCTGGCGCCCGGAACGGCTGATCCTGGCCCGGGATGGCCAAGAGCACAGCTTCGAATTCCCCACCGCCGCCGCCCGCGGCGGCCACGGCTACGGCTACGAAGCCGCCGAAGTCATGCGCTGCCTGCGGGAAGGCCGCCGCGAGAGCCCCCGCTACCCCCTGGCCACCACCCTCGCCGTCATGCGCACCCTCGACCGCATCCGGGAATGCTGGAACCCCGCCTGAGCCCGGCCCAGCCGCCGGGTCACGACGGATCGAACCCGAGCAGGTGCAGCCCCTTCCAGTAGAAGATGAGCATCCCCGCCAGGGCAGCGTAGAGCACCCCCACGGCAATCACCCGGCTCACGAGCCGGTACCACCCCTCCCCCTTCCATTCGGCGCAGAACACCTCGAACGCCCGCATGAAGATGTAGGCGGCGACGGCGAACAGGACGTAGCCCATGGCAAGCCTCCTTGTGCGGACTCCGCAACTCTCCCGGAATCTACACCCGCCCCCCCCGGCTGGCAACCCGCGGCGATCGCCAGCCAGCGCTCATCAGACTCATCAGTCCCATGGGACTCATGCCCAGGACCGGCCTTGGGGCGCCTCAGTCCCACACGAATTTCTCGTCGTATTCAATCCCATACCGCCTGAGAAACTCGACGACCTGCGCCAACGCCTGGCTCTTGTTGAGATTGAAGAGAATGTGGACGTGGTCGCTCACCGAGTTGATCTTCAGCGCCGGAGAGGCCAAATCCTGGAAGATGCCAGCCAGGTAGCCGTGGAACGGCCCGCGAATCGAATCCGGGAGAAGGGGCTCCCGCTTTTTCGTGCTGAAGATGAGGTGGATGAAGTTTTTGGCGAGGGACTGGGGCATGGCAAGGCCTCCTCCGTTTCCGGCGCCCATTCAGGGCGCATCCACCGGGGCGTGGCCCAAAACCCAGGGCGCGGCCCTGGGCTAATATGCCGCCGCACCTTCGGCGCGGCAAGGCCCGTCCCCGCCCATCCCAGGGCGCGGCCCTGGCGCGCCTTTTGGCAAATGGCGGCGCGGAGGCCATGTTACCAGGCCGTCCGCCACCCGCCAGCCTCCAGTCCAGGATCCCGCCCACCATGCCGGTCAAACCGTTCCTGAACCTCCCCGCCGGAACCCGCCCCCGCGCCGTCATCCTCCTCAGCGGCGGTGGCAGCAACGCCGAACGGCTGCTGGAAGCCCTCGCCACCGCCGGCGCGGCCGCCGCCTACGAGGTGGCGGCCCTGGTCACCGACAACCCCGCCGGCAGCCGCGCCGGGGAGCTGGCGCAGCGCTTCAACGTCCCCCTCGTCGCCAACGACATCCGCGAGTTCTACCGCCGTGGCGGCGAAAGCCGCGTCACCCTCGCCACCACCCTGGGGCGCGAATTGCGCGACCGCTGGACGGCCGAACTCCGGCGGCAGCTCGCGCCACTCCGGCCAGACTTCGGCATCCTCGCCGGCTTCGTGCCGCTGACCAACCTCACCGGCGACTTCCCCTGCCTGAACGTGCATCCCGGCGACCTGACCGTGCTCAAGGACGGCCGGCGCTGGCTTGTCGGCCTCCACACCGTCCCCATCGAACGCGCCATCCTCGACGGCCACCGCGAACTCCGCAGCTCGGCCATCCTCGCCCTGCCCTACACCGGCGAGGGCAACGACATGGACAACGGCCCGCTGCTCGGCCTCTCCGGCCCGGTGCCGGTGGATTTGCAAGGGCATTCCCTGGCGGAACTCCGCGCCGCCGCCGCCGCGCGCCCGCCCCAGCGCCCCGCCGGCGGCTTCCGCGACCTGCTGGCGACAGTGGCGCAGCACAACCAGGAACGGCTCAAGGCCGGCGGCGACTGGGTCGTCTTCCCGCGCACCGTCGAAATGTTCGCCAAGGGGCGCTACGGCCAGGACGCGGCCGGCGGGCTGCTCTTCCGCCTCGGCGACTCCTGGCTGCCCATCGAAACCGTGGTCTTCAGCCCGGCCGAGACGGAAGTCCGCTTCCGCTGAGCCTAGCCCGGAAGCGGTTGCAGGTTTTATAGTACGCGCCATGTCCTTCACCCTCCTGAAAACCGCGGCCGCCAGCCCGGCGCGCCTGGGCGTCCTGGCCACCGCCCACGGCGCCATCCGCACGCCCGCCTTCATGCCGGTCGGCACCCAGGCGACGGTCAAGACCCTCGCCCCCGCCGAGCTGGAGGCGCTGGCGGCCCAGGTCATCCTCGGCAACACCTACCACCTTTTCCTCCGCCCGGGAATGGAGATCATCGCCGCGGCCGGCGGGCTGCACCGCTTCATGGCCTGGCCAAAGCCGATCCTGACCGACAGCGGCGGCTACCAGGTCTTCAGCCTCAGCAAGCTGCGCAAGATCACCTCCGACGGCGTCCGCTTCCAGTCGCACATTGACGGCTCCCGCCTCTTCCTCGGCCCGCGCGAGGCGATGGCCATCCAGCGCACCCTCGGCGCCGACATCGCCATGCTCTTCGACGAATGCACCCCCTACCCCGCCACCCGCCAGCAGGCGGAGGAGTCGCTGCGCCTGACCCTGCGCTGGGCCGGCATCTGCCGCGAGCAGGAACGGGCGCCGGGACAGCTCGTCTTCGGCATCGTCCAGGGCGGCATGTTCCCCGACCTGCGGGCACAGGCGGCCGCCGAACTGGTCCGGCTCGGCTTCGACGGCTATGCGGTCGGCGGCCTGAGCGTCGGCGAGCCGGAGGAGCTGATGCTGGAGATGCTGGCGGCGTGCGTGCCGGCGCTGCCGGCGGCGCAGCCGCGCTACCTGATGGGGGTGGGCACGCCGCCGCAGATCGTCGAGGCGGTCGCCCGCGGCATCGATATGTTCGACTGTGTGCTGCCCACCCGCATGGGGCGGCACGGCTCGGCCTACACGGCGCGCGGCGTGCTGCCGGTGAAGGCGGGGCGGTTCAAGGCCGACTTCCGCCCATTGGAGGATGGCTGCGGCTGCACGGTCTGCCACACCTTCACCCGCGCCTACCTGCGGCACTTGCTGAACGCCAACGAGCAGCTTGGCCAGCGGCTGCTGACGTTGCACAACGTCCATTTCTACTTGCAGCTCGCCGCCCGCATCCGGGAGGCGCTCGCCGCGGACGCCTTCAGCGAGTTCCGCCGCGAGTTCCACGCCCGCTACGCCGCCGGACCGGAGTGACGCCGCCGGGAAGGGGGCGGCCGCCGGAGCGGCGCCGGGGCCGGCGGTTCCGGCCCCGGCTTTCCCGGCAGGGTCAACCCAGGATGAACTGAGGCAGGGGGAAGGCCCGGGTGAAGGCCGCGACCTCGCGCTTGACCGCCGCCAGCGCCGCGGCGTCCTGGCTGTTCTCCACGGCGCGGGTGATGAACCCGGCGATCTTGCGCATCTCCGCCTCCTTCATCCCGCGGGTGGTGACCGCCGGGGTGCCAATGCGGACGCCGCTGGTGACGGTCGGCTTTTCCGGGTCGAACGGGATCAGGTTCTTGTTGACGGTGATCCCCGCCAGGTCCAGCGCGGTGGCGGCGTCCTTGCCGGTGATCCCCTTGGGCCGCAGGTCAACGAGCATGAGATGGTTGTCGGTGCCGCCGGAGACGATCCGGAAGCCATCTTCAGTGAGGGCGGCGGCGAGGGCCGTGGCGTTGGCCCGGATCTGCCGCTGGTACTCCTTGAACGCCGGGGCCAGCGCCTCGCGGAAACAGACGGCCTTGCCGGCGATGACGTGCATCAGCGGGCCGCCCTGCAATCCGGGGAAGACCTGGGAATTGATCGCCTTGAGGTGCTTTTCCTTGCAGAGGATCAGGCCGGAGCGCGGGCCGCGCAGGGTCTTGTGGGTGGTGGAGGTGACCACGTCGGCATAGGGCACCGGGCTCGGGTGCTGGCCGGTGGCGACCAGGCCGGCGATGTGCGCCATGTCCACCACCAGATAGGCGCCGACCGAGTCGGCGATCTCACGGAAGCGGGCGAAGTCGAGGGTGCGCGGATAGGCGCTGGCGCCGACCATGACCATCCGGGGCTTATGCTCGCGGGCCATTTCGGCGATGCGGTCGTAGTTGAGCATCTCCGTCTCGGGGTCGACGCCATAGCCGATGAAGTTGAAGAGGCGGCCGGAGAAGTTGATCTTGAGCCCGTGGGTCAGGTGGCCGCCGTGGTCGAGGCTCATGGCCAGCACCGTGTCGCCCGGCTGGAGCAGGGCGAAGTAGGCGGCCATGTTGGCGGCGCTGCCGCAGTGGGGCTGGACGTTGGCGGCCTCGGCGCCGAACAGTTCGCAGGCGCGCTGGATCGCCAGCTCCTCGGCCCGGTCAACGAATTCGCAGCCGTTGTAGTAGCGCTTGCCGGGGTAGCCTTCGGCGTACTTGTTGGTCATCACCGAACCGCAGGCGGCGCGGACGGCGGCGCTGGCGAAGTTCTCGGAGGCGATCAGTTCCAGCCCCTCCTCCTGGCGATGCTTCTCGGCGTCGAGCCAGCGGGCGATCTCGGGATCGGCGGCGCGGACGGCGGCGATTTCGTCGTCGCACAGCGCCTCGACCTTCCGGAGCCGGCGGAGATGGCGCTCCTCCTGGGTGAAGGAAGTGGCCAGCCAGGCATCCACCACGGCGACGAGCTCGGCCTCGGCCATCTTGTCGCCGCCAGTGACCAGGACGTTGGTGGCGTTGTGCTCGCGGCTGAGCCGGGCCTTCTCGGCCGACTCGACCAAGGCGGCGCGGACGCCATGGAAGCGGTTGGCGGCAATGCTCATGCCGATGCCGGAACGGCAGATGAGGATGCCGCAGTCGATCGCCCCCCGCACCAGGGCGAAGCCGAGCGGCGCGGCGAAATCGGGATAGTCGTCGCCGGCGTCATGGTCGGCGGGGCCGAAATCGGTCACCACGCAACCCTTGGCGGCCAGGTGCTTGGCCAAGTGCCGCTTCTTGGTGAGGCCGCCGTGGTCGGTGGCGATGCCGATGCGCAGCGGGGCGATGCCGTGCCAGTCATGCAGCTTCTTCATGGTCAATGGATCCCGGGCTTTTTTTGGCGGGGGGAAGGGGTTGGGGCGCGCCGGCACCGCTCCCGCCGGAGCGGCCTGCGAAGCGGGAAAATGTAGCGCCCGAACCGGCGGCTGCAACGGCAGTGGCGGCGCGGAAAAAAGGAAACCCGGACCGGAAAGGCCCGGGCCGGGTTTGGATGCGGCAATGGGAAGGCGGCTCAGCGCTTGGAGAACTGGAAGCGCTTGCGGGCGCCCGGCTGGCCGTACTTCTTGCGTTCCTTGACGCGGGCGTCGCGGGTCAGCAGGCCGGCGGCCTTGAGGGTCGGCCGCAGTTCCGGCTGGGCCAACAGCAGGGCGCGGGCGATGCTGTGGCGCAGGGCGAAGGTCTGGCCGACGGAGCCGCCGCCGGCGATGTTGGCGACCACGTCGAACTTGTCGGCCAGGCCGGTGATCTGGAAGGGCTGGGTCACATAGTTGCGCAGCACGTCCGTCGCGAAGTAGGCGTCCAGGGGGCGCCCGTTCACTTCGACCTTGCCGGAGCCGGGGCGGAGGCAGACACGGGCCGAGGCTTCCTTGCGGCGGCCGGTCGCCCAGAATTCTTCAACAGTCTTGGTGGCCATGATGGGTGTTCCTTAAGGAAAGGGGGGATGCTCGGTTACGCCAGCTTCAGGGCCTCGGGACCTTGGGCGACATGCGGGTGCTCGCCACCGGCATAGACCTTGAGTTTGCGGTACTGCTGCCGGCCCAGGCGCCCCTTCGGGAGCATGCCCCAGACGGCCTCCTGGATGAGGCGCTCGGGGCGGCGGGCCCGGACTTGGGCCGTGGTCATCAGCTTGTGGCCGCCAGGATAGCGGGAGTAGGTTTCGTAAATCTTCTTCTGCTCCTTCTGGCCGGTGAGCGTCACCTTGGCGGCATTGATGACGACCACGAAGTCGCCGGTGTCGAGGTGGGGCGTGAAGATCGGCTTGTTCTTGCCGCGCAGGATGTCGGCAATCTTGCTGGCGAGCCGGCCCAGCACCTGGCCTTCGGCGTCCACCACCCACCACTTGCGGGTGATCTCGCCTTCCTTGGGGAGATAGGTCTTCATGAAGCGGATCCTGACGGGTTGCGCGGCCCTTGCCGCGGGTTCGGGCGAAAAACAGGCGGATACTATAGGCCGCACCGGGCCGGAGTCAAGCCAATCCCCTGCCGCGCATGTCCCCAACAGCGGCCGCCGGCAAAGCTTGGGTAAGCTGGGCGGGGCTGCGCGGCGCACGCAGCCGGTTCGGGATGGCGGCCAGGAGGCGTTTTGCGGCGCAAAACGCGGTCATTGCCAGTCCGGGCTGAACCGGACAGACAGGAAATGTAGCCGCCCCCGGCCGAATTGCCAGTGCCCGAGCGGAACCGGTCAGGCGTGGATGTTGGCCGCGAACCTCTCCCGGACCACCTGCTCCATGCTGAACAGGCCGCGGTCGCGCCCCAGCAGCCATTTGGCGCCGAAGATCGCGCCTTGGCCGAAGGCGGCGCGGCTGATGCTTTCATGGACGAGCCGGATCGTCTGGTTCGGCAGGCCAAAAATGACCTCATGCTTGCCGATGATGCCGCCGACGCGGATCGAGTTGACCTGCCGCTGCGTGTCCAACCCCAAATCCGCGGCGATGCGCAGGGCCGTCCCGGAAGTTTCCGGCTTCGCCCGGAAATGTTCTTCGACCACCTCGATGTCGGCGTGCGGCACGATCTGCTGGAGCACCTTGGCGGCGACGATGAGGAAGTTGATGCCCAGTGTGATGTTGGGGGCATAGAGCACCGCGGTGTGGGCGCCCAGCGCCTCCAGCTTCGCCAGGTCCTCGGGCTCGTAGCGGGAGATGGCGGAGATGACCCGCGCGCCGCGCCGGGCCGCCGGCGCATACTCGTCCACGGCACAGGAAGCGGAGAAGTCAACGATCACGTCCACCGGATTCTCTTCGTGGAAGCGGTCGAGGTCGACGTCGCGGTAGCAGACAATCCGGCCTTCGTCCTGCTTGTGCCCCAGCAGATGGCTGGCAAACTCGCCTTCGTTGGCCTGCGAACGGCGCATGACCCAGCGGAGTTCGCAGTCCTGGTCCTGGATGATTTCATTGGCGACGACCTTGCCGGTCTTGCCAAAGCCGAAAAGCCCCATGCGGATGCCCATTGGAGTGTCTCCTTCGCAAGGCGCGCGGCCACGGGGGCCGCGGGGAGGTGGCTGGATGCCCGGCGCCAAGGAGATGGCCCGGGGCGGATAGTAGGGTCGGGCAGCGGGGAGGCGGGCAACCGCAATCCGCGGAGGGGGGCCCCACGGTTGGGTGCCGCCAAGGAGGGGATCGCCGCGCGACAATAGTTGCAATATACCGTCCAGCCGCGGACAAGTCCACTCCCGGCGGCGGCGGAACACGTTACAGTACGGCAACGATTGCCTGGGCATCCGCGGAAGCATCCCCCTTATGGCCGAAACTCCGACCCCCACCGAACAGTTGCTGCACGAGCTGGGCAAGCTCCGGCTCTTCAATCCCGACCTGGCCCTGCTGCTCCGGCCGGCCCTGCTCCGGCTGGCGGCCGCCGTCGGGCCGGAGGGGTTCGGGCCGGCGGCGGAGTTCGCGCGCCACCTGGTGGCCGACTACGAGGCGAGCCCCTGGAAGCAGGCCGAGCGCATGATCGTCGGCGAATGGCTGCGCAGCTTCGAGGCCGCGGCCCGGCAACTGGCCGCGGGCACGGGCGGCACGGCGCCGCCCCCGGCGGAGGCGGAGCCCCCCGCCGCGCCGGCCACCGTCAGCCTCGTGCCCATCCGCGGCTTTTCCGCCCGCGACTGGTGCCGGGTGCAGACGGCGGCCGGCATCCACCAGCGGGTGCTCCGCGGCATGGAGGCGGCACGGAACCGCAACCGCATGGTGGCCAGCGTCTTGGAGACCATGTTCGCGGTCTTGCACCAGCTCGGCCGCGACCGCGCCTTCGCCTGGGAGCTGGAGTGGCTCGCGGAACACCGGGGCACCCTCGACGCCGACGTGGTCCGCGACCTGCTCCTCGCCTGGACCGCCGAGGCGGACCTGCCGGCCGCCGCCCGCGAATGGCTGCTCCTCTGGAGCGGCGACGAGGCGCTCGGCCGGCAGTGGCCCGCGGTCGTGGAGAAGGCTGACGCCCTGCTGCGCCGGACGGCCCTCCGCGCCTGGAGCGGCGACGCCCGCCACGACCGGCGCGCCCCCCTCGCCCATCTGCGCCGCCGGATCCACGATGGCCGCCTCGACGAGGACGGGCTCGGCCGCTGGCTCGCCGCCACCGTCGGCGAGATCGGCGAAGGAGTCCAAGTCTTTGTGGAGCTGAGCCGGCGCGCCGAAGCCGGCCAGGAACTGGAGCCCTGGCGCCGGGCCGCCCTCGCCCGCGAGGCGGAACGCGTCTGCGACCTGTACGAGCCGGTGCTGCTCCTGGCCGACGTGCTCCTGCGCCAGGCCGGCGGCGCCATGCGTTTCGCCCTGGCCTTCTTCGGCATGGGCCGCGGCGCCGAAATCGAGTGGCGCCGGCGGCTGGAGGAGCTGGCCCGCAAGAACATCCGCCGCCTGTTCCTGCTGGGGCTGCGTGCCGGAACGCCGCCCGTGGCGGTCATTGAGCGGCTCAGCTTCGGCGACCGCACCCTGCTCGACCGGCTGCGCCTGGAGCTGGACTTGGGCACGCTCCAATTCGAGTCATTGAAGCAGCGGGAACGGGTCACGGACGCCTTGGCGGTGCATTACCTGAACCGGCGCGAGGAGGAACTGCTGGCCATCGAGCTGCGCCGGCGCTACCGCGACCTGATGCGCGTGCTCCACAGCGACAGCCTCGGCCGGCTGCTGCCGCCGGAGGCGGCCGCGGAACTGCCCGGCCGGCTGGCGACGCTGGCGGAGCTGATCGCCATCGCCACCGAGGCGCGCCGTTTCCTGGCGCGGCGGCGGAACCTCGAGGAGACGGTCGAGGAGCGCGTCGCCGCCGACCTGGAGTTCTGCCAGTCGGTCCGCCGCCGCCGGCATCTCGCCCTGCGCCGGCTTGTCCTGCCCGCCGCCGCCGGCGGGCTCACGGCGCGGCCGGGGGCTCCAGCGGCAGGGTGACGAGGAACCGGGCCCCGCCCTCAGGCGGAGATTCCGCCGCCAATTCGCCGCCCTGGCGGCGGAGGATTTCCCGGGCCACGGACAAGCCAAGTCCGGTGCCGGTCTCCAGCTTGGTCGTGAAGAACGGCTCAAAGATGTGGGGAAGATGCACGGGCGCGATCCCGGGCCCGTTGTCGGCAATGGTGATGCCGATCTGCCGCCGGTCGGGCCGGCAGGCGGTGGCCACGGTGATGGCCGGAGCCGCGCCGGTGCCGGCGTGCGCCGCCAGCGCCTGGGCGGCATTGAGCAGCAGGTTGAGGAAGACCTGCTGGAGCTGGTTCTCATCCCCCAGCGGCTGCGGGAGGCCCGGCTCGTATTTCCGGATCACCTTGAGCCCCAATGAGTTGAAATTCAGCCCGACCAGCTTCACGCAGCGGTCCAGGAGATTGTGGAGCGCGACTGGCCGCCGCTGGGTCGCCGGCCGGCGGCTGACATGGAGGAGGATCTCCACCAGCTCCGCGGCCCGGCGCGCCTCCTGGAGGATGTCGTCCAGGCATTCGCGGCGGGCGGCGGCGGCCGTTGCCGGATCGGCGGCAAGTTCGGCAAAGCCGAGGATGGCGGTCAGCGGACTGTTGAGTTCATGGGCAATGCCCGCCACGAGCTGGCCGATGGCCGCCATTTTTTCCGTCTGATGCAGGCGCCAGTGCAGTCCGGCGGCGTGGCTGCCGCCAGAAAAATGGGGCTGGGTGAGGCGGCTCCGGTCAGGGTCGGCGGCTGGATTGGCTGGCATGGGGGAAATCCTCCCGCAAGCGGCAAGCTCCACCATCAATATGGCCTCCCGCCCCGCATCCTTCAACCGCCCCCCGCTCACTCGCCCGCCGGGCGGGTGAAAAGGAAGAATTGGCGCGGGCCGCCGTCTTCGGGAAGGTCAAGCGGCTCGGAGAGGGTGAGATGGAGGTGGTATTTGTTGGCCTCACGCCGGGCCAAATCCCAATTCTCCCGGACCGCCGTGGGGGTGCTGAAGACGGCCAGGACGCCGCCGGGCCTCAGCAGTTGCCGCGTCTCCCGCACCAGCAAGGTCGGGTTGAACACCGCCCGGCCAACCACGGCGTCGTAGCCCGCCGCATGCTCCGGCAGCCGCCCCGCCTCGCGCCCCTGCCGGCCCAGGATCTCGACGTGGCGCAGCCCCAAAGCCGCCACCTCCTGGCGGAGGAATTCGAGCTTCTTGCCGTTGATCTCCATCCCCGTCAGCCGCAGCTCCGGATTGCCCCAAGCCAAAGGGAAGAGCGGAAAGCCGGCGCCGCAGCCGACATCCGCCACCCGCAACGGCGCCCGCAGCAACGCCGGCAGCGCGCCGGCCACGGCCAAGCTGTCCGCCACGTGCTTGACCCAGAACTCTTCGGGCGAGGTGATCCGGGTCAGGTTCGTCCGGGCGTTCCACGCCACCAGGTCGGCGTAGAATTGCGCCATTTGCGGCAGGCGTTCGCGCACGGCAGTGCCGGCGCCGCAGCGTTCAAGGAAGAGGGAGACGGAGGCGGGAGGGATCACCGGCGCAACCAAGGCAAGCGGGTGGGAGGATGGGGGGGCGGATTCCGCGGGGGTGCGGCAGCCAGCCAGGGCTCAGGCGAGCAGGCCGGCGGCGGCCACGGCCAGGGCCGCCAGGCCGGCGAGGAGGCCACTGACGGCGCGCGCCGGCGCGGACTCCTTGCACCGCTCCAGCCAGTCGCGGTAGCGCCAGGGCACGGCCAGCACGTAGATGGCGGCCAGCCCCACGGCGTAGAGCAGCGTGGAAAAGGCCGGCCGCCACGGCAGGTGCCGCACGAACGCCTCATGCAACAGCAGCGGGATCAGCAGCAGCAGCAGGCCACAGATGGCCCGGGCCAACAGGAACTCCAGGAAGAAGAAGGCGAGGATGGCGACAACCGGCACCAAGATCCAAAGGATGACTGTGAAGCGGAGCAGCCCCCCCTCCAGCAGATAGGTCGCCTCGTGGGCGCTCCAGGCCAGCCCCAGCGCGCCGAGGAGGCCGCCCACCAGCCGCTCCCGCGGGAACTGGCGCCAGAGGTCGGGCCAACGGCGGACCGCCCAGGCGCAGAGCACGGCGTGCCCCCCGAGCAGGGCGGCGAACACCAAACAGGCGGCTTGGAAAGTCATGGTCGGCATTCCCGGTTGCCCCACGCCAGCGGCAGGGAGAGGCTCAGTAGGGAACCCCGAAGCCGCTGCCCTCCCAGCCGGCGGGCGTGTTCCACGGCTGGGGGTTCGTCCGGTCGCCCGGATCCCCCCCGGAGGTGGCGCAGCCGGCGGCCAAGGCCAGGCCGGCGGCGCCCAGGAGAATCTGCCAGAGCTGCCTCATGGGTTCAGCACCAGGAACTCCATGGTCTGGAAGAGCAGCATGATAGCCAGCGCCGCCGCCATGGCCCCGAGGAGGAGGGAAGTCGCCTTGCCGTTCATTTCGCACCTCCGGCGACGGGCGCGGCCGCCTCAGCCAGCGGCGGGATCACGGAGTCGCCGTCCTTGATCTTCTTGCTGCTGGGCAGGATCTCGGCGATCGCCACGGAATCGGCCACCCGGCTGACCTGGACGCTGCCCAAGTACTTGTTCCCGCGGTGGACCAAGAGGCGGGCCTTCTCCGGGATCTGGCCCTTGCCGAGGTTCAGCACGACGTACTTGAAATCCTTGTCCACATACATGACCTTGCCGACCAGATTCGGGTCGAGAGTGGTGGCGGGGCCCGCCACGCCCCCCGGTTTGCCGGTGTAGCCTTCAAGGATCTTCTTCAGCTCGGTGATCTCGGCAGTGACCGCCTGGAGCTTCGCCTTCGACTCATCGCGCTCGACAGCGGCCTTGGCCCGGTCTTCCTTGGCCAGCTCCAATTCCTTGATCCGCTCCTCCAACTGGGCCTTCACCCGCTCCCGCTCCTCCAACTTGAGGTTGATGTCGCGGGCGCCATTGAGGACGGCGGTGGTGCCGGCGCGGTAGGCCACGGGGTCGCGCAGCTTGGCGGTGTTCTCCACATCCCATTCGTGGCGGCTGAGCGCCTCGACCGTCTCCACGAGGGTCTTGGCATATTCGTTGTGCCGTTCGCTGAGCTGCCCGACGCCGGCCTCGACTTCCTTCAGCGCCGCTTCGGCCTGGCTGAACGCCTTGCCGTCATAGCTGGTGAGCGCCTCGCGGTCCACCGCCTGGCCCGTGGTCGTGCCCACCCCCAGCAGGGTCTGGGCCATCAGCTCGTCGCGCGTCTTGGTCGCGGCGGCGAGGTTGGCGACCTGCGGGGCGGCTTCGGCGGACTTCGCCAGGTTGGCCAGGTCGGCGGCGGGCACCGATTGGCCAAGGCTGCCGGCCACCGCGGCCAACTGTTCCGCCAACTGGTTCCGCTGGGCCTTCACCTTCTGCGCCAGCTCCTTGGCCTTGGCCAGGGCCGCCGTGTAGCCGTCGGCGGAAGCCACATACTCCTTCCAGCCCAGCTTGCCTTCCTCCTTGGTTCCCAGCGCCGGGTCGGCGGCGGTGAAGGAGACGGCCTTGGCGATCTCCGTGCCGCTGCCATCATCCAACGCCTTGGCCATTTCCTGGACGGTGGCGGCGAGCATTTCCGAGCGCTTGCGGAAGGCATCCCGCCGCTGGGCCAGCAAGATGCTGAACGCCATGGACGCCACGGCGAGCAGCAACGCGACAACCACCAAAAAACGATTCACTTTGGCCATGCGATCCTCCAAATCCGTTCATCTGTCCGTTTGCCAAGGCCTCTGAAGAGGTGCCGCCCCGCACAGGAGATTGCCAGGGTCGCCGCGGATCCCGCACCGAACGGCGGCTGGCCGTTCCAAGCTGTATTTATAGCACACCCGAAATACAAAGCAAACTTAATATGGCCGTCCCACCGGCCAAAACCAAGCGGTCGCCGAAAAAAAAGCTGGCGGCGGCCCCCAGTGCCAGCCACGGCGCAAACGGCAGCCCCATCCCCGGCCGGGAACGGGAAAGCAACCGGCGGAGGAGTTCGCCCGCCAACGCCAGGCCGCACGCCGGCAGGAGGCTGACCAAGGCGGCATCCGGACCGAGGAAGGCGCCGATCAGCGCCATCAGCTTGACATCCCCGAGGCCAAGCATGTCCCGCCGCGCTTCGGCGCGGACGGCGCGGCCCGCGAGCCGCACCGCCGCCGGCGGCGCCACCAGCCGGCCAGCCAGCAGCCATCCCTCCTCGACCCATTCCACCGTCACCCGCCCCCGAGCCACCCGCTCCAGCCCGGCACCGCTGCCTTCGGTGTCCGCCAGCGTCAGCCGCACCCACTCCATCCCGGGCGGCAGCCAGCCGGCCAAGGGGCGGGCGGCACCCTCGCCCACCGCCAACCCCTCGCTGGTCAGCCGGATCCCTTGCCCCGCCACGCCGGGCAAGGGCTGGCCGCCCCAGAGCAGGTTGCAGAAGAGGCGCAGGGCCGCCAGCAGCCCCGCGCCGACCACCAGCCCGGTGGCCGTCAGCAGCAGGGCGCCAAGGCGGGGGGTCAGGGAGACCCCCGCCGCGGCCAAGGCTTCGGCCACGCCGGCCGTCAGGATGTCGCCGCCCGCCAGAGGCAGGCCGCGGCCGAGCCCCGTCACCGACCCGGGCCAGAGGGCCGCAAACCCCACGGCGGCGGCCAACCCGGTGGCCACCAGCCGGTCGGGGACCAGCCGGCAATCCAGGTCGGTCAGGGAAACGGCCAGCAACACCGCGAGGATGGTGGCGGCGCGGAGGGCGACGGACCAGGGCCAGCCGGCGGCGTTGACTTGCCACCAGACGGCCAGGAACAGCAGGGCGGTCGCCCCTTCGACCAGCGGATAGCGGCTGGAGATCGGCAGGTGGCAGGCGGCGCAGCGGCCGCGCAGGAGCAGCCAGCCGAAGACCGGGAGGTTGTGCCACGGCTTGATCGGCGTCCCGCACTTGGGGCAGCGGCTCGGCGGATGGAGCAGCGATTCGCCGCGGGGCAGCCGCCAGACCACGACGTTGAGGAAGCTGCCGATGCAGCCGCCCGTCACCACGGCGAAAACGGCCAGCAAGGGGAAGAGTTCGGCGCGGAGTTCAAGAGGCAGGGTGTCCATGGTCACCTCGTTCCCGGCGCGGTGGCAGCGGCGGCTTGGCGGGCGGCGCGTTCGCGGAGCAGGGCGGCCCGCATGATCTCCAGCGGCGCCTCCCGGCCAGTCCAGAGGCGGAAACTGCGGGCGCCCTGGTGCAGGAGCATGCCGAGGCCGTCGGCCGTCCGGCAGCCGTGGGCCGCCGCGGCGCGCAGGAGGGGGGTGTCGCGGTAGATCATGTCCAGCACCGCGCAGCCGGCGGGGATGGCGGCGGCCGGCAGCGGGGCGGGATCGCCCGGCTTGAGCCCCAGGCTGGTGGCCTGCACCAGCAGCTCGATCCCGGCCAGCGCCGCCGCCAGCGCCGCGGCGTCCGCCAGGCCGGCGGCCGCCACTTGGCAGCGCGGCTCGTGGCAGGCCAGCTCCCGCGCCAGCTCGGCCGCCCGTTCCGGCGTCCGGTTGAGCAGGAGCAGGCGGGCCACGCCGGCGCCGGCCAAGGCAAAGGCGGCGGCGCGGCCGGCGCCGCCACAGCCGACGATGGCCACCCGGGCGCCGGGTGGGGCGAAGGCGAACGCCTCCCGGGCGGCGGCCAGCAGGCCGTAGCCATCGGTGGAATGGCCGGTGAGCCGCCCGTCCCGGCAGACGACGGTGTTGACGCTGCCGATGCGGCGCGCCTCGGGCGCCACTTCGTCCACAAGGGTTGCCGCCGCTTCCTTGTGGGGCACGGTGCAGTTCCAGCCACCATAGCCCTCCCGGCGGAGGCGGGCGAAAACCGCCGGCAGCTCCGCCGGGGCCACCTCGATCGCCTCATAGGCGGCATCCAGCCCAAGGGCCGCAAAAGCGGCGTTGTGCATGCAGGGGGAGAGGGAATGCCCCACGGGAAAACCCAAGACCGCGTAGCGCTGGGTCATGCGCCCTCCTCCGCCGCCACGCCCAAGTCGGCCAGAGTCAGTGCCGCCGGCGAACTCCGCACCACGGCCGCCCCCGCCGCCGCCAGCCGCTCCGGCGGGAAGCTGGTGGCCACCGCGACGCAGCGCATCCCGGCCGCGCGGGCGGCTTCCACCCCGTTCAAGGCATCCTCGACCACGCAGCAGCCGCCAGGCGCCACCCCCACGCGGCGGGCGGCCTCCAAGTACAAATCTGGCGCCGGCTTCTTCCGGGTGATGTCGTCGCCCGTGACGGTTGCCGCGAACCACTCCGCCGGCACCCCCAGCAAGGCCAGGTTCGCCACCACCTTGCGCCGGTCGGCACTGGAGGCGACGGCGAGGGCGACGCCGGCCCGGCGCAGCCGGGCAAGCAGCCCCGCCACCCCGGGGAAGGGGTGCCCCATGGCGGGCAGCAGGCGGAAATAGTGCTCGTAGGTCCGCTGCTTCATTTCGACGCGGTAGGTCAGGCCATGCCGTTCGGCGACGCCGCCGACATAGCGGTCCTCGCCGGCGCCGACAAAGGGCAGGAACTCCTCCGGCCGGGCCGAGACCCCATAGTCAGCCAGCGCCTGGATGGCCGCCGCGTTGATCACCGCTTCCGAATCGACCAGGACTCCATCCATGTCAAACAACACCGCCAACGTCATCGCCGCCCCCTTCCCGGTGCCAGTTCCCGCCCCCCGCGCGGCAGCGGCAACTCCGCCGCCGCCAGCCGGTTCCGCCGGAAAAACCGCGCAGCCCCTTGCGCCCGTCCATGGCTGTGGATAACTCGGGCTGGCGCCGGCGAAACCGCCTGTGGAAAACTCGCTGGTCGTAGCTGCAAATACATAACCAATTGCGCCTCAGGATAAAAACGATAAACGGGGAGTGCTGGCCGCCGCACGGCGGGGCTGTTGATAACCTGTGGGGAAGTTGGGAATAAGCCGCCAAGCCGGGAATTGCAAGCCGCCGGCCAGCGGCGTCAGCGCGGCGGCGCGGAACGGGCGCAGGCCTCCAGACAGAACGCCTCCACCGCCAGGGCATCCGGCAGGTTCCCCTCAAGTTGGCGGACCAGCTCCGCCGCCAGCCGGCAGAGCCGCTCCGCCCCGGCCACGGCGGGGGGCGCGCCAGCCCCGGCGGCCGCCAGGATCTCGGGATGGGGCAGCGACTCCGGCGCGACGCCGCCGGCCGCCCGGAGGAACTGCAGCTCGAACCAGACGAGGATCGCGTCCGTGACCTCCTGGCGCCGCCGCAAGTAGGCGGCGGAGGCGGCGGCCTTCTGGCGCTCCTCCAGCTCCTTGCGGATCGCCCGGTCCTCCCGGGCGAGTTCCTGCCAGGCTGCATCCGGCGCCGGCGCCTGCGCCTCGCTCTCCGCCTCCGCCTCCTGGCGCAGCCGGTCGAGGATGCGGAGCAGGCCATAGGTGGCTTGCAGCGCCGCGGCGGCCCCCGCTTCCGGCTGGATCCCGGCCAGGATGGGGAAGAGCCCCATCCGGCAAAGGTGCGCGTACTCCCGCCGGTTGCGCATCAGCGGAATGGTCTGGCAGCGGGAGCGGACGGTGGGCAGCAGCCATTTGGGATTGGTGCTGGTCAGCAGCAGCAGGGTGTTCGGCGTGGGCTCCTCCAAGGTCTTGAGAAAGGCGTTCTGCCCTTGGACGTTGAGGCGGTCGGCCTCCAGGAAAAGGCCGACCTTCGGATGGCGGGTCGTGCCCGTCAACCACAGCTCCCGCTCGAACTCGCGCACATCGTCCACCACAATCTGGCGCGACTTGGAGCGGGGGCGGAGGAGATGCAAGTCGGGATAGCCGTCAGTGGCCAGGCCACGGCAGACGGCACAGGTTCCGCAGGCATCGCCGTCCGCCGCCGGGCTGGGGCAGGCGCAGGCCTGGGCCCAGGCGCGGGCGAAGCGCTCCAGGTAGTCGGCATCGTCGCCCAGGAACAGGTAGGCATGGCCCCAGCGCCGGGCCCGGGCCACTTGGCGGAGGCGCCCGCAGGTGCCGGGGAAATCGGCCTGGAACTCAGCCAAGGGCATGGCACACCTCGGCCAGGATTTGGGCGTGCAGCGCCTCGGCGGGCTGGGTGGCGGCCAGCAGCCGGATGCGGCCGGGGTGGGCGGCGGCCAGCCGGTGGAAGCCGGCGCGGACCCGTTCATGGAACTCGGCCGCCTCATTCTCGAAGCGGTCGGCGGCGCCGCGGCCCGCGGCCCGGGCCAAGCCGGCGGGGACGGGCAAGTCTAAGAGGAAGGTGAAGGCGGGCCAGCAGTCGTCCACGGTGAAGCGGTGCAAGGCCTCGATGAAGCCGGCATCCAGCCCCCGGGCGGCCCCTTGGTAGACCGTGGTGGAATCGGCGAAGCGGTCGCAGAGGACCACCGCGCCGCGCGCCAGGGCCGGACGGATGACCTGGGCCAGGAGCTGGGCCCGGCAGCTTGCCATCAGCAGCAATTCCGCGGGCGGGCAAACCCCGCCGTCCCCGGCGAAGAACTTGAGGATCCGGCGCAATTCCTCGCCCAGGGGGGTTCCGCCCGGCTCGCGGGTGGCCACCACCTCGTGGCCGCGCCGGCGCAGCGCCTCCGCCAGCAACCGGCACTGGGTCGACTTGCCGGCACCCTCCATCCCCTCGAAGGTGACGAACAACCCCGGTCCCGGCGGGGTGCCGCGCTCCGGGCTCGCCATCATGGGGCGTGCTCCGGGGCCGGCGCCGGGGCTGGGGCCGGAGCTTTGTCGGGCGCCGGGGCGGGCGGCGGCTTCCCCGCCGGTGCCGGCACCGGCGGCGGGGCCGGCCGGGTCGTCATCCGCAGCAGCTCCCGGTTGACCTGGTTCTCCAACTCCATGATGCTCGCCAGCTCCTCCTGGCTCCCGGCCAGCTCCACCATCCGCCGCGCCCGCTGCAGCTCCATCTGCGCCTCGATCAGGCGTTTCCGGCTGCGCAGCACTTCCGCCAAATGCATCCGGCTGCTGGCCAGGTCCCGCATCTGGATGCTGCGCAGGAGAGTCGTTTCCGCGTCCGCCAGCCGGTTGTTGAGGAACAGGGTGTAGCCAAGGGTGTCAAGGACGATGGCCATGTCGCCATCCTGGGGCCGCCACTGGGTGACGGCCTTGGTGGCCATCTCCAACGCCTCGCGCGGCCGCTGCAAGTCCTTGGCCAGCAGATAGGCCAGGTTGTTGAGGGCGGGGGCGTAGCCGGGCTGGAGCGCCAGCAGCGCCTCATAGGCCTCCCGCGCCTTGGCCACCTCCTTGCGCTGGTAATAGGTCACGCCCAAGAGCCACTGGACGCTGGTCAACATCGGCACCATCTCCTTTTTGCCGGCCAAATCGGCCCGCAGCGCCTCCAGCCGCGCCAGGGCCGTCCCGGAATCCGTGCCCATGAAGAGCTTGGCGGCGGCGAAGCGCACGGCCGGCGGGTTGCCGGGCAGGGCGTCGAGCCGCTTCGCCAGTTCCGTGGCGTTCTCGACCCGGCGGAGCTGGCCAAGGACGGCATCCAGCAGGGGGCCGTTGGCCGCCGCCTGGATGATCGCCGCCTGGATGTCCTGTTCCGCCTGGGATCGCCGCAGCAAGCCGCTGTTGGCGCGGGCCCGGACGGCGAGCAGCAGCGGCGAAGCCTTCAGCTCCTCCGGATGGGCCGCCAACAGCTTCAGCACCCCAACATTGTTGTCCACGTCCGCCAAGGCTTCGGCGGCTTGGAGCAGGGTTTCAGGGCCGGGCTGGAGCCGGTAGGCCTCCTGGAACTCGGTGACCGCCTCCGGCAGCCGCTTCCGGGCGCGGAGGGAGGCGCCGCGGAACTGGCGCCACACGGCTTGGCCGGGCAACGCCTGCTCGCTCTCGGCCAGGAAGCGTTCCAAGGCGTCATGCTGGCCAGTCCGCAGGTACTGCTGCGCCATTTGCACCCGGTACGGAATGGCCTTGGGGTTGCGGTCCACCAGATCCCGCAAATGCCGGAGCGCCTCATCGATCTGGTTGCGCAGCAACAGCCAATCCACCAACTGCTCGCGGGCCGGGATGAGGCCGGGATCCAAGCGCAAGGCCGCCTCCAAGTCGGAGCGGATCTGTTCCTCGAAGGCAAGGTCGCCGGCACTGGCCAGGATCCGGGAGCGGAGCCAGTAAAGCTGGGCGCGGTTGGGGTCGTGGCGGATCGCCTCGCCGATCAGCGCCCGGGCGTTTTCCCGATCTCCCCGTTCCTGGGCCAGGATGGCGGCGGCCACCGTCTGGAGGAGGACGGCTTCGCTGCCAGTGGCGGCCTGCCGCCACGCCCGGAGGGCCTGGTCGGCCTCCTCGAACTGGCGGTGCCGGGTCTGGATCTCGACGATGGGCTGCCAGAGGGCCGCGTTCCCCGTGCGCTCGACCGCCTGCCGGTAAAGCGCCAGCGCCTTCTCCTCCTCCCGGCGGGCATGGAGCCAGCCGGCGTATTCGACGGTGGCGTCGGCGACTCCGGCCGGCTCATGGATCCGGGCCTTTTCATACCAGGTGATGGCCTCCGCCTCCGCCCCGGTGTGCCGGAGGAAGCGGGCGAACCCCAGCTCGTCGCGCCAATCCGCCTTGCCCTGCCGTTCCCGCTCCTGGACATACTCCTCGATCTGCTTGCGCCCCGTGTCGCGGTTGCCGGCGGCGACCCAGTACATGGCCATGGCATAGCGGTTGTCGATGCTCTCCGGTTCGTCCTTGAGCAGCCGCTCCAGGAGCCGGCGGGCGTCTTCGCGCAGCCCGGTCTGCAGGTAGAGCTCCGCCAGCCGGCGCAGGTTTTCCACATCCCCCGGATCGCTGCTCCGGATCGCCTCGCGCACCCGCCGGGCCTCCATCGGGTCGCCGTAGCGGCTGATGTAGTCGGCGTACATCCGCTGGAGGCCGGCATTGAAGGGGTCGGCCATCAGCGCCTGGCGCAGGACGGCCAGCGCCTTGTCATGTTGCTTCAGGGAATCGTAGAGGGTGAAGAGCCCCTGGATGGCCAGCAGGTTGTCCTGCTTCAGGTCCAGCGCCTTGCGGAACTGGTTCTCCGCCAGGCTGACGCTCCCCGCCCGGGCCTGGGCGCTCCCCAAGGCCGCCCACCCCTCCGAAAAGGCGGGGCGTTCCCGGGTCAGCGCCGTCAGTTGCGCGATGGCCTCGCCGAGCCGGTCCTGGGCCAGCCAGAGCCGCCCCCGCCACAGCAGGAGGTCGGCCGTGTCGAAGCCGCCGGCCGCCTCGGCGCGCTGGATGGCCTTGCCGGCCGCCACCAAGTCGCCGCTGTCGAAGGCATCCGCGAATTCGCCGGCCAGCAGCTCCGGGGCGGCCGGCTTGAGCTGCCGGGCCCGGGCCAGCGCCGCCGCCGCCGCCTCTTTCAGCCCCGCCTGGCGCAGGAGCTGGGCCAGCCGGAACTCCCGCAGGAACGGCTCCGGCTCCCCGGCGCAAGCCAGCAGGTCGGGCAAGCGCGCCGCCAGGGGGCCCTCCGGCTTTGCCATGAGCCCGCGGAGGAGCGCCGCCGCCGGGCTGTCGGGCAATGTCTGGGCCGCCGCCGCCAGCCGCTGGCGGAAAGCATCCGTCAACCCCAGCGACTGTTCGAGGTAAAGCAAATCCCGGAGCACCTCCCGCTGGCCGGGATGCGCCGCCGCGAGCCGGACCAGCGCCTCGCGGGCCGTGGCGCGGTCGCCGGCCATCATCATCATTTCCGCATACAGCCGTCCCGCCTCCAGCCGTCCCTGCTCCGCCAGCGGCTTGACCAGTTGGATTGCATAGAGGAAATGCTTGTTCTTGTCCTCGCCGAAGATGGGGATGCCGGTGCGCATCACCGCCAACAGCGTCCGGGCGAAGAGCAGGTTGGTCTCCGCCTCGTTGGGGTTGGCCCGGTGCAGGGCCTGGGCCAGCAGGAACGCCTCGTTGAAGCGCTGGATCCGCAACAGGATGGGGACGACCTCCTTCGCCGCCTGGACGCGCAAGTCCTTGGTCGCCTCCTCCCGGTTCAAGGCATGCTCCAGCTTCGCGAGGGCGGCATTCCACTGCCCCAGCCGGGCCAGGGCCTTGCCCATCAGCAGGGAGGCCAGCGCATTCTTGCGGTCCATGCGGGTGTCGGCCGCCTCCAGGGTCGCCAGCGCCCGCCAGTATTTGCCGCGCGCGAACTCGATGCGCCCCTGGATGATCTCCACGGCGGGGGAGGCTTCCGCCAGGCCGCGGAACTCGGCAAAGCGCCGCTCCGCCTCCGCCAGCAGTTCGACGGCCAGGGGGTCGCGGGGGTCGTGCAGCCCTTCATGCTTCTGCAAGAGGGTGCTGACCCACTCGAACTTGGCCATGAGATGGAGGTTGTACTCCTTCAGGATCGCGGCGGAGACCCGGATTGCCTGGGGGGCGCTGGCTTTCGCATAGTGGGCGATGGCCTCGTCCAGGCGGCCGGTCATGCGGTAGAGCAAGGCCTGCTCGTAGTTGGCAATCCAAAGGTCGGGGTGTTTCGCCACCACCCCCTTGAGCAGGGCCAGGGCCCGCTCGATGCCGCTGGTCGTCCCCTGGCCGTTCTCCAGCTTGAGCGGCTGCCGGTCCGCGTTCATGAGGAAGACGGCCAGCTCGCGGGTGGCCTGGGGATCGTCCCCAGCCAGCAGCTCCTTCTCCAGGGCGGTGGCCGAGTCCAGGGCGGCCTGGCTCCACTCCTTGCGCTTGGCCGCGGCGCCAGCCTCCATGCTGACCCGCAGGAAGTTGAGGCGCCCCCGGACGTTGGCCGGCTGGCGTCCGGCAAAGCCCTTCACCGTCGCCACCGCGCCCGCCAGCAACTCGTCGGCCTTGGCCGCCTCCAGCGGCTCGTTCCTGGCCAGCCGCGCCGCCTGCAACTGCCAGACGGCGAGATAGAAGCAGGCATCGGCGTCGGCGGGGTTGGCCTTCAAAGCCTGCTCCAGGTCCTGGCGGGCCCGGTTGCGGAGCAGCTCCCCGACCACGCCCCGGGTCATGTCGGCGGTGGTGGCGATGCCGCGGTACTTGCGGGCCACGGGGTTCTGGGGATCCAGCGTCAGCATGGCGTCGGCGCGCGTCTGCAATTTTTTCCAGTATTCGGGGGAGCCCAGGTCGGTGGCGACCTGGAAGTAATCGGCCAGCAGGCGGTCCGCCACGTCGCGGCGGGTCGGATCCAGCGCCAGGACTTCCTCATGCAGGCCGAGCACGCTCTTGAAGGCGAGCGAGGCGTCATAGGGGTTGTCCGTCCGCAACTGCATGTAGGCGGCAATGAGCTTCTCCAGGACTTTGACCTTCTGGGGGGCCTGCCGGCTGTAGCGCAGGGCGCGGCCGTAGAGGGGCAAGGCGGCACGCACATCCTGCCTAGCCAGGGCCGCATCCCCCAGGCGGGTGAGCCGCAGCGGATCCCGCCGCGGCTTGATCACGGCCAGATAGACGCCCAGGACAAAAAGGACGAAGAGGAACAGCAGCGCCCCCAGCAGCCACTTGAAGTTCTCCCGGCGCCAGATCATGCGGTTGGTCGCCACCTTGTCCTCGAACGGGCGCGGCTTGGCGGTGGGGGCCGCGGCCTGTGGGGCGGCCGCCGGCTGGTCGTTCTCCGTCTTCATGCTTCGTCCCTTCCCGGAGTCCGCCGTCCGGACTCCGCGTCTGCCCGTGTCACCCTCGCGGCGTGCGCCGGCGGCGGGCGTCCGCCAGGAATGCCCGATATCCCTTGTAGGCCATATAGGCGTCCAACTTGCCGGCCACCTCCCACGGGGCGTGCATGCTCAAGAGCCCCACGCCTGCATCCACCACATCCATGCCATAGCGGGCCAGGAACATCGCGATCGTCCCGCCCCCGCCCGCATCGACCTTGCCCAGCTCGCCCGGCTGCCAAAGCACGCCCTGCTCCCCGAAAATCCGCCGGATTTCCGCCATGAACTCGGCGCTGGCCTCGCTGGAATGGGACTTGCCCCGCGCCCCACCGTATTTGGCGACCACGACCCCGGCGTTGAGCAGCGCCATGTTGTTGGGGGAGCTGACGTCGGGGTAGTTCGGGTCATGCAGGGCGGCGACGTCCGCGGAAATCATGCGGGAGCGCTCGAGGCCGCGGCGGCGGCGCCAGTCCAGGTCGCCCGTGGCCGGCGCGCGCAGCAGCAGCCCGGCGACCGTGTTCTCGAAAAAGACCGAGTCCATGCCGGTGGCGCCCACCGAGCCGATCTCCTCCTTGTCGCACAACAGGACGCCCGCCGTGTGCTCGGGCGTCCGCTCCAGGTCCAGCAGGGCCCGCAGGGCGGCGTAGGCGCAGATCCGGTCGTCATGGCCATAGCCGACCAACAGGGAACGGTCCAGGCCGCCCTCGCGCGCCGGGCCGGCCGGCACGATCTCCAGCTCGGCGCTGGCGAAGTCCGCATCGGCGAGGCCATAGGTGTCCCGCAACTGCTCCAGGAGCCGGGCCTTGATCCGGTCCTTCACCTTCTCGTCCGCCACCGGCACGCTGCCGACCAGCAGGTTGAGCCCCTCCCCCTTGATCCCTTCGGCCATGGTCAGCTTGGCCTGCTCGGCACCCAGGTGCGGCAGCAGGTCGGTGATGACAAACACCGGCTCGTCCGCCCGCTCGCCAATCACCACGGGGACCGTGCTGCCGTCCTGGCGCACGACCACGCCATGGATGGCCAGCGGCAAGGCGACCCACTGGTACTTCTTGATGCCGCCATAATAATGGGTGTCCAGCAACGCCATGCCGCCATCCTCGTAGAGGGGGGTGGGCTTGACGTCCAGCCGGGGCGCGTCGGTATGCCCGCCGACCAGGTGCAGCCCCTCCTCCAGCGGCCGCCGGCCGATGACCGCCAGCATCAGCGTCTTGCCGCGGCAGCTCCGGTAGACCTTGGCGCCGGGGCGCAAAACCCCCGCCTTCTCCGGCAAGGCGTCCAAGTCGCGGAAGCCCGCCTGGCGCGCCAAATCCAAGGCGCGGTCATGGGCCTCCCGCTCGGTCTTGGCGGCGGTGAGGAACTCCAGGTAGTCCCGGCAATAGGCCTCCAACGGCCCCTTCTCGGCGGCGGGCAGGCGGGGCCAGCCGTTCTCCCGCTTCCAGGCGAGGTCGGGGGCGGCGAGGTCGGGGGCGGCGGTGGCGGCCGGCTTGGGGGGCGTCTTGCGTGGGGCGGTCATGCGGCTCCGGGAGCTAGGGCGGGGTAGGGCTGCCTGGGGATGGCAACCGCGGCCGGGTCAAGGCAAAGTGGGCTTACTATAACCGGCCAACGCCTGCCTGCACCCCCCCCCGCTCAGCGGGCGCTGGACGCCAGACGCCTGGCGAGCTGCGCCGCATGCAGGTCCCGCGGCTCCACCGCCGCCGGCGGGATGGGTTCGACCCACCACTGGCCGGGGCCGGCCGCCGCGGGGGCCGTGCCAGCGAGGCCGACCAGGTTCATGGTCGCCGCGCCCCAGCCCTTGGGCGGTGGCGCGAGGGGTTTCGCCGCCCGCAAATTCCAGAAGGTCTCCCAGCCGGCGCAGTGCTGGCCGAGGTGGGCGCCGCCGCCGGAACGCCAGATGCGGTTGCCAGCGCCGCAGTCGAGGTTGGTGAACAGGTTGGCGTGGGGCGCCTTCCGGTGGTGGTCGAAGCAGAGGTCGCGCCCCATGCCGCCGGCATAGACGTTGCCGGCCGCGGAGAAGCCCTCGACGGTGAGGTCGTGGACGTAGCATGCCTGGAAGTCGAAGCCGGTGACGAGATTGTCGGGGCCGTTGGTGGTCAGGCCGTGGTGGCCGACGCAGCCCTCGGGGGCCATGTACTTCTCCTGGGTCGCCACCGGCTTCTTCGCGGTGAACACGATGCCGGCGAGGGTGCAATGCATGCCGCTGGCATAAATGCCGCTCTCGGCGTTGTGGATCCGCACGTCGCGGATCCAGCAGTGGGCGACGCCCGTCAGCTCGATGGCGTTGTAGCCGAGTTCGCTGAACTCGCCGTGCCACGGCGCCGCGGGGAACTCGAAGCGCAGGCGCTCGATGCCCGATTCGGTGACGCTGGGATCGAGGGTGGCAAGCCGGGGCTGCCAAGCGGCCCGGAGGTCGAAGCGCAGGGGGCGGTCGAGGCGCACTTGCCGGGTGGCGGCATCAATGGCGGCGATGCGCGCCGGTTGGCGAGTGTGGGCGGGCTGGAGCGCGGTGATGGAACCGGGATCGCCGTTGTAGAGGAAGGCGGTCAGGGAACGCGCCGCATCGTCCTGGACTTGGATCTCGACCCAGCGGCCCGCCGCGAGGCCGGCGGTGGACGCCACGGCCACCGTGCAGGCGCCGCGCTTCGCCTCGGCGGTGACGCGAATGGCGGGGCCGGGGCGCAGGTCGCCCTGGATGACGAAGTAGCCCCCGCTCCAGGAGTAGTTGCTGGTGCGCTCGCCGGTGGTGGTGGCGCCCCAGTTGGGCTTCACCTCAGTGAGCGGCCGGTCGAAAAGCAGCACCGAGGCGGCCGGGCCCTCGCCGCGCAGGACGAGGCCCGGCTTGGCGATGGTGACGAAGCCGGTGATCCGGTAGCGCCCCGCCGGCACCAGGACCGCGCCGGCCGGCGTGCCGGCGATGGCCCGGTTGAAGGCCGCGGTGTCATCCGCGATGCCGTCGCCCTTGGCGCCGAAGTCCCGCACGGTGCCGGCCACCGGCAGGTCGGGGATGGGCCTCTCCCCGCACTGGTAGCCGGCGAAGCTGAATTCCGGCAGGCGGCCATCGGGTTTCCAGGCCTCCCCCTTGGCGCCCCACAGCTCTGATGTCATTTCCGGTCCGCCTCTTCGGTTGAGGTGATGAGGCGTGGCATCTTCTTCCTGGCCGGGTTCGGACGCCGCGCCCCGATTCCCATCCCGGCCGCCCCAAGGGAAGGACTGTACATGCCGGAAGCTGGACGGCAAGCCGGCAGCCGCTGGGGGTGCATGACATATCTGTCGGCCAATCCGGCGGTTCCTGGATTTCCCGCTTGAAGCGATATGCGGAAGGGCACGAAGTCCGGACGAAGTTCATCTTCTCATGAATAGGTCAGGCTAAAATTGGCGAAGCCCCGGAAAGCTGAAATCATTCACCGGCCCTGAAACGGCGGCACCCGGCGCCGCCAAGGGCGGGGCCGGGTGCCAGGGGTTAGGTAAGGGGGAAGAAGGCGGAGCGGGCGGCGGGTCAGCCGCGGCGCCGGCTGTGGCGGCGCTTCTCGCTCGGCTTTTCAAAGTGGCGGCGGTTGCGCAGTTCCTTCAGCGTCCCTTCCTTGTCAAGCTTCTTCTTGAGACGCCGGAGAGCCTTTTCGATCGGCTCGCCCTTCTTGAGCTTCACTTCGGACATGTTGTTCACCCCCTTTCCACGTTGATCCTGGGGTTTTGCGGCGGATATAATATGGCACGGAAAAGCCCCGTTGCAACAGCGGGGCGAACAGCGCGCAGCGCCAAAGAGTCTCCGCACTTGGGGCGGGGTTGCCCGTTTTTTTCCGCGGGGGTCGGCGGTTTCCGGGCAGACGCAAGCATCGGGCTTGGCGGGAAGCCCGGTTGGGGCGTCTATTTTTCGCGGCCGGGGGGTGGGCGGGGGAATTGTAATCCGTGAGCGGTGGGCCGTGGAGCGGTGCCAATGGTTTCCGTTTTGGAGTGTGGGCGGGTTGGGCGGGGGCGCGGGCCGGGCGCAGGCTCGCTCAGTTTTTCGGCTTGGCTTTCAGCGCGGCATCGAGCCATTGCTCAAGCTGCTTGCGGCCTTGGTAGCCGCTGGTCCCGGCGATGGCCGTCCCGTCGCGGATCAGGAAAAGGGCGGGAATGCCTTCGACCTTGTAGCGGGCGGCCAGGGCCGGGAACTTGTCCACGTTGACCTTGACCACGGCCAAGGAGTTCTGCCGGGCCTTGGCGAGGGCCTCCAGTTCGGGGGCGAGCCGGCGGCAGGGCGGGCACCAGTCGGCGTAGAAGTCTACCAGGACCGGTTTCTCCGACTTCAGGACGAGCGTCGCGAAGTCGGCCGCCGCCGGGAGATGGACGGCGAAATGCGTCCCCGCCTTGGCACCGGTGGTTGCGGAGTCCGCGCCGCGGGCGACCGGGATGGCCGCCAGCAGGCCGGCGGCGAGGGTGAAGGCAAGGGTGATCAGGATCTTCATGGTGGCTTTCTCCGTGGTGGCTTGGGGGGTGATCTCCAGGGGGCTCATGGGCGGGGCTGGGGCTTGAACTTGGGGCACTGGCCGAGGAAGCGGCAGGGGTTGTCGTAGAAGAGGGTTTCGACGGTGTCGTCGGGGTGGCCGCGCTTGCGCATTTCGAAGATGGCATTGTGGATGGTGCCGGGGTCGGAGGGGCCCCAGTCGCCGGAGGCGTCGACCATGAAGCGGTCGAGGCCGAAGCGCTCGATGGTGTCGATCATGCGGGCCTGGGAGTTCTTGGTGATCGGGTAGAGGGTCATGGCGGCCCAGAAGCCGGCGTCACGGATGAGGGGGATGGTGTGCTCCTCGGCGTGGTCGAAGCAGACCCGGCCGGGGACGATCTCGGGGCGGTTCTTGAGGGCGTCGAGCATCAGGCGGGTGCCCTTGAGCTTGTCGTCCAGGTGCGGGGTGTGGATCCAGATGAGCTGGTCCAGGCACAGGGCGAGATCAACCTGGATCTCGAAGACGGCGAGTTCGTTGGCGGTGTTCCGGTTGAGGCCGATCTCGCCGACGCCGAGGACGTTGGGGGCGGCGAGGAACTCGGGGATGAAACCGATGACCTCCCGGGCGAGGCTGGTGTCTTCGGCCTCCTTGGGGTTCATGCCGATCCAGGCGTAGTGCTGGATGAGGTATTGGGCGGCGCGGGCGGGCTCGAAGGTGGTGATGTGGGTGAAGTAGTCGTGGAAGGCAAGGGCGGAGGTGCGGTCGTAGCCGGCCCAGAAGGCGGGTTCGCAGCAGGCGACGGTGTGCATGAGGGCCATCCGCTCGTAGTCGGCGGTGGTGCGGGCGATCATGTGGATGTGCGGCTCGACGATGCGCATGGGGGGCTTTCTCCGTGGGCTCCGTGGACTCCGTGCGAACGAAAAGTGGATAAGGGGACGGTTTCGCACGGGGGGATAAGGGGAAGGTTTTCTCCGTGGGCTCCGTGGGCTCCGTGCGAACGAAAAGGGGATAAGGGGAAGGTTTCGCACGGGGGGCGCGGAGGGCACGGGGGGATAGGGGGCAGGCTTTCTCCGTGGGCTCCGTGCGAACGATGGGCTTTCCGTGCAAGATTTCAATTTCAATGCGAGGCGTGAAGATCTGGGGCGCCGGCAATCACCAAGCGCTCGATGTTGTCCTTGAGCCATTCACCGCTGAAATTGATCAGCAACCCGACCGGCAGGCCAGCCAATTTCAGGTACGTCAGCAGTTGTTTCTTGTGGACGCGTGCCAGTTGTTCGACGGATTTGATTTCGACAATGACTTGCTTCTCCACTATCAGATCGGCCCTGAATCCTTCATCAAAGAGTTTTCCATCGAATCGGATGGGAATAGGCATCTGCCGTTCTACGGCCAGGCCACGCTTCCGGAGGAGATCGGCCAAAACAATTTCGTAGACGGATTCGAGCAAGCCAGGACCAAGTTCGCGATGGATTTGATAGGCGCTCTCGACAATTGTTCCGCTGATCTCATTGATTTCCATGACCCAGAATCTCCTTGTTGGTTGGGTTTCGCGCGGAGGGGCGCGGAGGGCACGGGGGGATAGGGGGCAGGCTTTCTCCGTGGGCTCCGTGGGCTCCGTGCGAACGAAAAGTGGATAAGGGGAAGGTTTCGCGCGGGGGGCGCGGAGGGCACGGGGGGATAGGGGGCAGGCTTTCTCCGTGGGCTCCGTGGGCTCCGTGCGAACGAAAAGTGGATAAGGGGAAGGTTTCGCGCGCGGGGCGCGGAGGGCCTGGGGGG
>Ga0265297_10002709_pt1 | contig 34812 bp, 31 predicted proteins | sample Munlanlwell13791_FD_192502 | JGI IMG/M metagenome (GOLD analysis project Ga0265297, IMG submission 192502) | Leachate microbial communities from a municipal landfill in Southern Ontario, Canada - Leachate well 137-91 | ecosystem: Engineered > Solid waste > Landfill > Unclassified | place... | reverse complement strand
CTGACCGTCTGGCTGGAGTTCTACAACTTCAAGAGAAGGCACTGGTCGCTTGATAATATGAGTCCAATAAACTATTTGGTAAAATACAGAAAAGTGTTACCGATGTACCCAACCAGTACAAACCCTTGACAAAATGGTTATAATGTGCTATACTTTTCTCTTGTCGAAAATAAGGAAAAGTGACCTGTAGGAGGAAGTGTCCTCACGGAGAGTTTCGGGTGATTTCCCCTCCTTGCACCTGATGCTCGAAGTGAGGACACTTCCTGGCTACACTTGGCACGGGCGTAACTTAAAAAAATCATGCACCCGACAACTCCTTCGGGAGGGCCAAGTCACTAGCTAAGGAGGATAATACAAAATCCCGGCGCAAGCCGGGATTTTGTTATAAAGGTTTTATTTTTTACTATTTAATTTACTTCACTTCTATACCCATCGAGCGAGCGGTTCCTTCAATAATTTTGACCGCCTGATCAATATCGGTAGCATTTAAATCCTGCATTTTCTTTTCGGCAATCTCTTGCACTTGTTGGCGGGTGACCTTGCCAACCTTTTCGCGATTGGGTACGCCCGATCCCTTCTCAATCTTGGCCGCCTTCTTTAAAAGATCTGATGCCGGCGGAGTTTTAATAATAAAACTGAATGTTCTATCTTCATAGACGGTAATTTCAGCCGGCACAATCACATCGCCCATACTGCTGGTTTGATCGTTAAACCTGTTAACAAAATCCATAATATTAACCCCGTGCTGGCCGAGGGCCGGACCAATCGGTGGGGCCGGATTGGCCTTCCCGGCCGGCGCCTGAATTTTGATTTTTGTCTTAATTTTTTTAGCCATATTGTCCTTTGTGGAAATTCCGAAATTCTAAATCCGAAATCCGAAACAAATATTCAATGTCTTAATGTCTAAATATTTAAACATTCGAATTTAGATATTATTTCGTACTTCGGATTTCGTGCTTCGTGCTTCATTATTTATACTTTCTTTGCCTGTAAAAAGTCTATATTAGCCGGAGTTTCGCGACCAAACATATTAACCGACACTTTGATTTTTCCTTTTTCATCGTCAATTTCGGTAACCTTACCTTCAAAGCCCTTGAGCGGACCGTCGTTTATTCTGACCAAATCACCCCGTTTAAATTCAATTTTATGCTTCGGGTCTTTAACTTTCATCCTTTTTTGAATCCTCACGATTTCTTCCGTACTCATCGGTGTGGGCCGGACGCCAAAACCGACGAAGCCGGTTACGTTGGGAGTATTGCGCACTACATACCACGACTCGTCGGTAACGACCATTTCCACCATTACATATCCGGGAAATATTTTTTTATCAATAATATTGCGCTTGCCATTTTTAATTTCAATTTGCTTTTCAGTTGGGACAATAACATTGAAAATCAACTCGTGCATGCCGGTTGATTCGATCCGTTGTTTTAAATTTTCGGCGACCTGATCTTCATAGCCAGCATAGGTATGAATTACATACCAGCCCCTCTTACCTTCTTGTTTGATATTTTTTGCCATCATCGTATTATCCTTGCGACAAGAGCGCAAAGCGCAACAATTCAGTTAAGCCATAATCAACAGCTGCAATAAAAGCCCCACCCACCACCAACGCCAACACCACGATTAAAGTATCTTGGTAGGTTTTTTTTCTTGACGGCCAAACAATTGCCTTTGACTCGGCAATTACCGCTTTAAAATATTCTATGATCATTTATTAATACAAAAACTATTGTGGCAGATTTATGCCTTCCGTAAATATATCCTATCACTCTACATAAGTCAACACTACCCAAACTTGATTGATTTACGACGCAGGTTAATCGACTGCACGACCCCTAATATTGCCGCAGTAGTGATAACCGAAGTTCCGCCATATGATACCAAGGGAAGCGGAATACCGGTCACCGGCATCAGTCCAATATTCATGCCGATATTTACAAAAGACTGAAAAAATATTAAAAACCCCGCTCCGATGGCCAAATAATAACCAAATTCATCGCGTGATAAAAATGCGATTTGAAAAATTTTTAAAATCAAAAGAGCAAAAATCACTACCATCATCATCGATCCGACAAATCCGGTGGCCTCAGCCCAGCCGGAAAAAATAAAGTCAATATGGGCAACCGGTAAAAATTGGAGTTGGCTTTGGGTGGTGCCGGAAAAGCCCTTGCCATAAAGACCTCCGGAACCAACCGCAATTTTGGCTTGGCTAACATTGTACCCCGACCCCAGAGGATCGGAGTATGGGTTGGCAAACGAGACAAGGCGCTCTTTTTGATACGGCTTCAGACCTTGCCAAACCAAAGGTAAAGCAGCGATTATTACTACCAGGATTACAAGAAGAATTTTTTTTGGTATTGGCGAGAATGCCACCATCCCCGCAACCGAAAAAATTATCGTCAGAGCCGTTCCTAGATCTGGTTCCTTTAAAATAAGGGCAATCGGAATTATTAAAAATACAAATACAGCCGCACTTTGCCCCACACTCAATTTCAGGGAGTTGGAAAATATTCCAGCGATTAAAATAAGAAGAAAAAACTTCATTATCTCCGATGGTTGAATCTGGGTAAAGCCCAGATCGATCCATCTCGATGAACCGAAAATTTGACCTCCAAACAATTCAACGACCAAAAGTAGAATTATTCCAAAGACATAAAGGTATTTGCCATACGAGCGCAGGACCCGGTAATCCAAAATAGAAAAAAAGATATAAACAATCATCCCCAAAATAATGTAAATTATCTGACTGTTTACCAGCGTAGCTTTTCCCGATACTGAGGTAATACTGTAAAGTGTGGCAATGCCACTAACAGACAAAATAAGTGGCAAAACAATCAACAGCCAATCAAAATTTAGATTTCCCTTAAATAATTTCACCGAGAGATATCTTTACTTTCTGAAAACTTAATCTTACCTCAAATCCCCCTTCTGCCTCACCTTCAACGATACCACTAAGATTGGTCTCTCGTTCTATTGCTTCTTGATGTTTATCGATAAATTTCTTCAGAAGTGCGCTTTTTTCGATTATCAGATCTATCTTATCCGACGGTTTAAGACCGGCTTTTTTTCTCTGGCTCTGAATGGCTCTGATAAATTCCCTGAGATCTCCCATCGTCCTTAACTTTTGATCGATCTTTAAATCAATTACAACTTTTATATCAGAAGTTTTATTAATCTTTTGTTGGGCCCCAGAATGAAACGATAAAATATTTAATTCATCGATAATTATTTGAGTGATTGCTTCTGAATGCTCACCCAAATCGACATTCCATGAAATCTTCGCAAGTGGCTGGCGAACCCTAATTCCCTCCTTTGCTCTAATTGAATGGCCAATCTCAACTATTTTTCGTGCCCTTTTCATATTTCGCTCTAATTCCGGAAGGATCTTCTTGCCGTCCTCCTTTGACCACTTTTCAAGATGAACGCTTTTCACGGAAGAATTTTTGTTGACCGTTTGATAAATATGCTCCGCCAAAAAAGGTGTGAACGGAGCAAGCACTATGGATAACTCTGACAAACAATACCCGAGAGTTTCGAGCGCTTTATCTGAATCGGAATTATTTATTTTGAATCTGTCGCGACTGCGACGGAGCCACCAAGTTGATAAATCCTCAATGAACAACTTTAATATCCGGCACGATTTAACCGTATTGTAGTCGTCCAACTCATTTGTGACATCTTTGATCGTGTTATTTAATCTCGAAATAATCCACTTATCTAATACTCCCGCCCCGTTCGACTTTGCCCTCTTTGTAATTTCACCTTCGTAGATCTTGTAATAGTTGGCAATATTGTAGCTAGTGTTAATGATTTTGGAAAAAACTTCCTTGATTTCCGTCTCGTTAAAAAACAAATTTTCCGCTTGCATTACAACTGAACTCATCAAATAAAACCTCAAGGCGTCCGCGCCGTACTTGTCAATAATAACCCAGGGGTCCGGATAGTTCTTTTTTGATTTTGATAATTTCTCTCCTTTTTCACTTAAAATAGTTCCCGTAGATACAACATTTTCAAACGCAACATTATCAAAGAGTATCACGGCCAGGGTATGCATATAGTAAAACCACGCTCGTGTTTGTGCTATATATTCACCAACAAACTGGGCGGGAAAGCGCCTTTTGAAAATTGCCTCGTTCTCAAAGGGATAGTGCCATTCCGCAAACGGCATCGCAGCCGATTCAACCCAACAATCAATAACTTCAGGTATGCGCCTCGCGTCAGATCCGCATTGGGGACATTTGATGATTACTTCATCGATCAGGGGTCGGTGCAAATCAACTTTTTTAATTTGATCAGAGCTGTAGATATCGCTGTAATTTTTTGCCTTTTCTTTTAATTCGGCCAGCGACCCAATGCAAACAGTATGCGCACACTCGGCTCGAGTGCATTTAAAAAACGGCAGAGGAGTCGCCCAATAACGATTTCTTGATATATTCCAATCAGGTGCATCCTTGAGGATATTTAAAAAACGACCGTGTTTTAGGTGCCTTGGGTACCAATTAATTTTTTCGTTAAGTTTAATGATTCTTTCTTTTTGATTTTGAATATTGATAAACCAGGCCGAGACAGCATTGTAAATTAAAGGACTTTCACATCGCCAACAAAATGGATAAGAGTGGGTATGGGCCATTTTTTGGAAAAGAAGCTCCTTTCTTTCCAAATCAGCAATAATTTTTACATTCGCTGCGTCGACATACACGCCATGCAAAAATTCTGGAGCATCTTTAGTATATCGACCACTTGAGTCAAGTAGTGGCACTTGAGGTAAAGAAAAGGTTTTGCCAAGCTCAAAATCCTCTTCGCCGTGTATGACGGCAGTGTGCACTACTCCCGTTCCTTCTGCCGTATCGACAAAGTCGGCAGCAACCACATACCAGGCCTTGTTTGGTGAGGCGGAAACTTTTCGTATTAGATAAAGCGGTTCATATTCAATTCCGGTTAAGTCCTTACCCGCAAAGATCTTCTTCACTGTCAATTTCTTATCAATATTAACGATCGTATTTTTTGCTAAAAGATAATGATTGTTTTCTCTTTCAACCAATGCATATTTTATTTTCTTACCCACAGCCAAGGCGACATTACCCGGCAAAGTCCAGGGGGTAGTCGTCCACGCTAAAATATATGTATTATCAGGCAGTTGAAATTTTTGTGGATTCTTAATTTTAAATTTAACTATCACTGAATCTTCGGTACGATCGCGATAGGAATTATCCATCGAAATTTCCGCATTAGACACTGGTGTTTCACAACGCGGACAATACATCAACACCTTTCGCCCCTCGTAAATAAGGCCCTTGTTCCATATTTTCTGCAGTGCCCACCAGACACTTTCCATATATGTTGAATCCATGGTTTTGTATGAATTGTCAAATTCAATCCATCTTCCGATTCGATCAATCATTTTTTTCCACTGCACAACATAGGAAAGAACCAGTCCGCAGGCGGCTTTATTAAAAGTATCAATTCCCTTTTGCTCAATTTGCTTCTTGCCGGAGACGCCGAGTTCGCGCTCTGCTAGAGTTTCAATCGGCAGGCCGTGGCAATCCCACCCCCAGCGTCGGTCAACCCGTCTTCCCTTCATCGTATAATACCGAGGAAATAAATCTTTAGTTACCGAGGATAAGATATGTCCATAATGCGGCAGACCAGTGGCAAACGGAGGACCATCATAAAAAACATATGGGTTTTCTTCTGGGTGTGACTGTATTGATTTAGAAAAAATATTATTTTTTTGCCAAAAAGCTAAAATTTCTTCTTCGATTGCGCCATATGGATTTATTGACTTCATATTTTTAATATAACACAGGGAAACACAACTCTTTTTTACCATTATTTAGCAGGCCCCAGAGGGATCGCCCCCCACCTTAGGACGGGTGCGATGATAGTGGCAGGAGAGGTGGGGCTCGAACCCACAACCGCTGGTTTTGGAGACCAGTACTCTACCAATTGAGCTACTCTCCTATTGTATCGCATCTTCCTATCAAGGTGGGGGGGTTAGAGGTCTGTATTTATTTTGACTCCTTGTGGACAGTATGTTTTTTGCAATTAATACAGAATTTTTTAATTTGGATTTTCTTGACCGGTTGAATATTAGAGCGTTCGGTAATATAATTCCTATTCCCGCAAACTTCGCACTCCAGGGTTAATGTTTTGATTCTTGTGCCTTTTTTCGCCATCTTATTTTCCTTTTTTAGTAGTAATTAAATATTGTATCAATGCTACCGCGATAGCAAGTAATATTAAAATTGTTCCAAGTATAATTAGCCATTTCGAAACATTTATTGCACCGCCCAAAACAGTATCGGCGTTCGAGATAAATGTGGGATTGGAGCTTTGATAAAACAAAACTGTTCCCACTACTAGAAAAAGTACCGATAACGAAATTGAAAACCCTGTTTGCTTCATTTTTCCTTTCTTTTATGGAGCCGAGGACGGGATTTGAACCCGTGGCCTACTCCTTACCATGGAGTTGCTCTACCTCTGAGCTACCTCGGCATAGCGACTGGCGAGCAGGCCCGCCTGCATCAGCTTCCCGATTGATCGGGATGCGGGCAGGTCTACCAGCTGAGTTACGTCGGCTTAAAAAAATCTGGTGCCGGGTGATGGATTCGAACCACCGAAGTCACAAGGACGCCTGATTTACAGTCAGGTGCAATAGACCACTCTGCCAACCCGGCACAAAAATTTGTCAATTATCAATTTTTAATTCTGGAGCCAGCGAAGGGATTCGGTCACAAGTCCTCGCCTCCTGACTCGGCTCGCGACCCCGCCTGCCGATCACCTGGAGCCGATAGTCCCCCCAAGCGGGACGGCCTACTGTTTATCCCGCACACCCATTCTGGAGCCAGCGAAGGGATTCGAACCCATGACCTTCACTTTACAAAAGTGTTGCTCTACCACTGAGCTACGCTGGCAAATGGGTGTCAGGACTCTACCGCTGAGCTATATCGGCACCAACCCTTATGATATTCGTTGATCAAAATATCTTTAACTTAAAACTTTCTGCCCACAGCAGCTTCAATTATCATAGCAAACTACGCTTTCATTCTCAAGAGATATATCAAAACGGCGATGATTTTAGCTCATCCAGCCATTTGCGATATTTATCGTTTTTCGAATCGGCCCGCACTGCCCGCCGGGCAAGATTTAATGCCTCTTTTTTGTTGCCAAGAGCATTTTCGGCAAAGGAAAGATTAAAATAACGACTAGCTATCTCCGGTCCGAGACGAATTGCTTCTTTCAAGGCCTCGACTGCGTCCTTATAATTTTTCTGCTCAATATAAATTACTCCGAGTCGAGCATAAATCATATCATTTTTTGGAGATACTTTAGCCGCTTCAATGTACCATCTTTCGGCTGATATGTATTGATTTTTTCTAAATAATTCCTCGGCCTTTTCAAAGTTCGGCTCTATTTCTTCTTTTGTGTCCACCTCTGCTTCGCTCGAGGGGCGTATCTTTTTAAGTTTTTCTAATTTTTGATCGATTATTTCAGGTTCTGTGACGCGCTCAATCAAATAGGCCTTTCGGTACACCAAACCAAAAGCGACCAGTAGTAAAACCAAAATTATGACAGGATAAAAAATCATTTCTCTATCGCCCTGTTAAAAATATATAATCCCTCAAGTACCAGCTTATGGTTGCAGTTTGTGCTTGCCAGTAGTGAAAGTGAACTACCGATCCGGCCAAACATTTGCCCCTTGGATTTATTTAACCCCCTTTTTCTTAATTCTTCAAGCCCCCCTTCAAGCAAACCAATAGCAGTAGTTTTGTCTAATTTATTTATTGCATGAAGATATTCCCCAAAAGATGTTTTTTCAATCAAAGGTATGATACTTTCACGATCGTTGTTTTGCCTAGATCGGTATAATATTTGCTGGCATCTAGATGAAATAGTCGGAAGAATTTTAGTTTTATTTTTTGCCAATAAAACTATTTTGCCAAAGCTGGGTGGTTCCTCAATTGTTTTCAAAAGAGCATTGGCCTGCTCTCTGCGCATTAAATCAGCCCCAAAAACAATAAATAATCGTTTTATTCCCGAATTTGGCTTAAGTGCAAAATGCCTAATTTTTTCTCTTAAAACGTTTATCCCTTCATTACTAGAAAATTCTATTCGGTCGTCTTTGAGAACCTTGAGTTTTTCTGATATGCTTTTTACAAGAGGATGAGCGTCTGCTTCATCCCCGATAATAACCAGCAGGGATTGATTCTTATTTATTAAGTTAATAAAATTATTGTTTAGCATGGCACAAGATAAAGTTACCAAAGACAGCGCTCAAAAAAAAGCACCTGAAAACCCGATCGCGACAACGGAGGGCTTTCAGGATATGGAGATTGACTGTAAGACATGCCAAAAAAGTTTCAAGTGGAGCGCCAAGGAGCAGGAAAACTACAAAAAGCGAGGATTCATGAAAAAGCCACAGAAGTGTTCTGCCTGCCGAGAAAAAGCCAACAAGCTCCGCGATCAAAATATGTTTTATGTACACTGCGCCTTGTGCGAAAACGATGCGGTCTTCATCTCTCCCCCACCCAAAGACAGGGTCGCAATATGCGCCCAGTGCTATAATAAGCTCGTTAAAGAATCTTCGGCTACTACTTAAACTCTGGAGAAATTCTGACTTTCTGCTTTTTGAGGGTTCGAAAACATCGTTGACATAAAACATACCCCCACCGTTTCTGCAGGTTCGGCTTGACAGTTCTCTTGGTTTTATGAAGTGATTTCGGCCGGTTCCTGGAAACGATATCGCCCTTTCCGCAAAGGCCGCAAACCCTCGATGATTGATGTTTTCTTTGAACACTCGCCATTGATTTAGTGATGAAATTAATTTATACTTTTTAAATATTAACACAACTTAACAAAATTATCAACTATGGAATTCCTTTCAACTTTTATAGGTCTTGCCGTGACATTCGGAGTGTTTTTTGTCAGCTTGTCCGTGCATGAATTTGCGCACGCGTTTGCCAGTTACAAGCTCGGAGACCCAACGGCCAAACTCGAGGGCCGGATGACTTTAAATCCCCTCGCCCATATTGATCCTTTAGGCACGGTAATCGTCCCGATCTTTTTATCTATTTCGGGACTTCCCGCCTTCGGCTGGGCCAAGCCGGTCCACGTCAATCTTGCTAATTTTCAAAAGCCCCCGCGAGATAATTTTTTTACTGCTTTATCAGGACCATTGGCAAATTTTATTTTGGCATTCATTTGCGCCTTTTTGCTGAGTGTTTTTCCCCAAAGCGAGATTTTGGGAATGTTTGTGGTCATTAATGTCGTTTTAGCGGTCTTTAATTTACTACCCATTCCCCCGCTTGACGGAAGTAAAATCTGGCACCTTTTTCTATCCGATGAATCGTATTTTGCGCTAGAGCGCCTCGGCCCTGTCATTCTTATCACCGTCCTATTCTTTTTAAGCTACTTTGATAATTATCTGTTTGGTCTAATTACTACTATTACAAACGCAATTATCAATGTATTTCAATTTTGATATAATAAAAACGCCTCCGATAAGATGATGCGTATTTGTTCCAACAAATTTATATAAGGGAGGACAATATCCAGCGCGCCGTGGCGCGAGGGTGCGTCTACCCACCTGAACATATCAGGGACAAACCATCTGCTATCGGAGGCTTTTTAAATTACACAATCTAAAATTGCGAGAATTGGGTTGTTGGTTAATAAATAAATTAATAGAGGTCGATACAGCCCCGGTCCTTCCGCCCTCTGCGTTGTTGCTCCCAAAACTCTCCCCTCCGAGTCCGCACCAGCACTTAAATTAAAATCATTCATAGTATCAGTCGATTTTCTTTCCAAAACATTAACTTCCATATGTACCTGGCCCTCTTGAGCAAAAGAAGTTGAACTCGCAATAACTGCAAGCGCGACTCCAATGAAGAGCTTACCGAGAAACGACCTTATAGTTCCTTTTAACATGCCTGATAATTATGATAATAATGAGGATTACAGCAAGAAGCGGTATGGCAATAATAAGCGGAATGGCAATAATATATGATCCGACCGAAACGGAATTTTTGTCTCCATCTTGTGCCGAGGCCGTCACCTTGTAGTAACCAAAAGGATATTTATTTTGCCAAGTGCCCTCAAAACTTCTGGTGCTTTTAGGTAAAAGGGTGTGTGTTCCCATATCAACTGTTTGGTTTTTACCTAAAAGCGGTTTTAACACCACTTCGGCTTTTGAGTCGTAGTGAACTGTGCCGGTATCTTCCACCTTCATCGTAAATAAATTTGGCGATTTCCAAACGAACTTGGATATTTTGGTTTCAATAATTTTCGCTCCCCGCGTGACATCGCCCGGGACGGACACTAATACCAAGGCCCCAACTCGGCTGGCCACGCCAAGTTCGGTTTTTCCCTCTGCATTTTTTTTAATTTCCTTGGCAAACACGGCGGCATAATGACCACCCGGCTCGGCGCCCTTAGGCACCGCAATCGTAAAACTAATTTCCTTTGACTCTTTAGGGACAATTTTGCCTTCTTTGTTTGAATCAAACTCGATCCAATCGGACAAACCCGTCACACCTTCGTTTAATGCACCCGTCGCATAAACCGGCGCCCCTTCGTCTGATACTCCCGTAAAATTCTCTTTTTCGCAGATATAAATGAGCTCTTCGCTATTGAGGTTGGTCACGGTAATTTTGCCAGATTCACTCTCGCCCGGATTTATTTCATAATTAAAAGTAACTGGTGAGATCTGAATTCCGCTTTGCTGGGCTCTGGAAATAAAAGGCGATAAAACAAACGATACAAAAAATGCTGCTAGTAAAACAATGAATATTCTTTTTTTCATTTGCCCCCTATGATAATACCGCGGTTGCGGTAAAAGTTACTGTACCCGAATATGCTCCGGTTTTTTGGGTATTAGGAACATCAATATCAAATGCCCAACTGGAGGTGTCAGCGCCCGAAACTATACCGGTAACTGTATGGCCGGTTGTTGCCGTCTCTGGAATAGCGGCGTATTTATTATTGACGTCGTTATAGGTTGTGCCCGTTCCCCACTTGGCCTCTTTAGAAGTGTCAGCGGCATAAAGCGTAATGCCAACTCCGGTATTTGATCCCCAAACAACCGGCGTTTCAATTGTGCCATTTGTCATTTTAGTAACACGAGTGGCAGTATCGGTATGAAGCATGCTAGAATCTGGCGCGGCAACACTATCATGCAATCCCATCGTGTAGCCATTCGCAGCATTGGTAGTAACGGAACAAACAGTGCCAGTCGCAGGAGCAGGAATAGGCGTTCCCGGAGTCAAGTTGCCAAACCCAACCGTGTCGCCTGCGGTAATTGAAAAAGATAAATATTCCAGAACGGTTGTGGACAGCGTCGCGGTATCAGTCGCCGCTTGGGCTCTACCTCCTCCTATGAAAGTTAGCGCTCCAAACAAACCCGCAAGCAATACCAATATGATTTTATTTTTCATTTTACTAACTCTCCTTAATACCTGTTTGATATTTTACTCCCATAGTGTTTCGTGTCAAATTAAAACAGCGGTTGCCGTCAAGGTCACATCGCCCGAATAAGTTCCGGTTTTCTGATCGGCGTCTACATCCACAATAAACGCGACGCTAGTTGTGTCCGCTCCGGCTTTATACCCAGCCGAGGTATGAACGGTCGTCGCGGCCTGCGGTACCCCCGCATACGCATTAAGGGCATCGTCATAAGTCATACCCGTTCCCCACTTGGCCTCCTTAGCGGTGTCGGCAGCAAAGACGGTAATTCCCAATCCCTTGGTCACGCCCGTAACCCAAACCGCCGGCGCGGCAATGGTCGCCGATGCGTCGGCAATTCTGGTAACCAAATCGGTGTGGAGAAGTGCCGAATCATTTCCAGCGACATTATCGCTCGCCCCCAAAGTATAGCCGTTAGCCGCATTGGTAGTCACATCTGCGTCTATCCCGCTTGATCCCTGGCGCGGCGTTCCAGCGGTTAGGTTTCCAAAAGGATAGGTGTTGGCGCTTAAATTCATCGCAATGGAGGTTTGCACATCGGTTGACAAGGTAACAGTATCAGTTACAAACTGCGCCGTGGTTTTATTAACAAAAAACAAAACCCCTAAAACTAAAAAAGAAATTGTTCCAAGTAGACGTGCCATTTTATTTATCCTGTCAATCATAGCAAATACCTTAATTTAATGCACCAGTTGCGGTAAATGTCAAAACCCCCGAATAATCGCCGGTTTTTTGGGTGTTGGGAACAACTATTTTATAACCAATGTGGTTCTCATTGTCCACCGTCGGCGAACCGGTTTTTTCGTGTATTTCGGTCGTATTTTCCGGTATTCCGGCATATTTATTATTCGAATCGCTCTCACTTATCCCCGTCCCCCACTTCGCTTCTTTGTCTGTCGCCTCATACAAACAGATACCCAGTCCGGTGCCACTCCACGAAGTCGGCGTTTCGATTGTACCGGTATAATCCGCCACTCTTGTAACCATATCAGTATGCAGCAAAACAGACCAAGCCCCCGTTACATCATCCTGGGCGGAAAGAGTATAACCGTTGGGATAATTGGTCGTCACCGTCGCCAAACTCGTGTCGGTGATGACCGAACCCGGAAGGAAATTGCCAAAATCAAGCACATTGGCATCCAAATCAAGGGTTAGCGAAAGCGCGGTAGCTTGATAAATATTGGCATAATTGTCATTGTCGGTTTGGGCGCTATCATCAACAGAATATAGCTCGGCCGCATAGTTGGTGTCTTTGTTGAGAAAATTATTGTTTAGCTTAATTTTAAAGTTAAGTGTCCACTGGTTGCCCGCCGAGGTCGCATCTGCGCCGGTTGAAGTTAGGGTAGCGGCGTTTTGAGTGTCGGCGAGTTCGGAAAAAGTGTTCGTTGACTCCGTCCACTTAAATTTTAATGAATCGTACGGCTGGGTTGCATCGGTGGCATTCGCCATACGAAGCTCAACATAATCAATGTCGGTCGGCCCGTCAGCATCCGACACTTTGGCCTCAAAGGTCCATTCGGTCGTGTCGTCAGCCACGGCAATATTTGAAGAATAGGGATTTTTAAAAGTCAGCGAGTCATTAACGGGCCCTACACTAGCAAACCAATTAGTGTTATTACCGCCGTCTGTATAGTGATCCGGGTCAATTTCCGAACCGGCTTGATTATTGGAATTAGAAGGCGTCACATAGTCAACTGACCAGTTAGTGGGATTAATATTCCATTGGTCAGAACCTGAACCGCCACTGCGACTTAAGATAACATGATGATCGGCAATCCCGGTAATAGTCCATGTCCCAGCCACCGTTTGAGTAGTGCCAGAGGCAAAAGAGAGTTCTTTATCAGAAGTAGTGCAGTTAAAGTTATTGAAAGTGTTTGAGCCCGAAATAACCGAAGTTTGACCAGAATCATCAAAGGTAAGGGTGCCCGAATTATGAGTAAAGGTCCCACTATTAGTCCAGTCACCGGCCAAATTAAAAGTGCCCGAACCAGAAGCTTGGAAGGTGGCATTATCAGCAATGGTAAAATTGCCATCAATATCCAAGGTCGGATCATTAGTGTCAGCGTTAACTGTTACAGCATTGGTGCCGTCACCATTGGTGTAATTCCCCTTGACGCTCAGGGTGCCTGTAGCAAGGGTGTAGACAGCGCCCCCGCCCTCATAGGCGGCAACGGTCGGAGCGGGTCCGTTCCCTAGTTCCTCATCGTACTGCCAAGGATTAGCGGGAAGGTCAGCCTCGTCGCTATAATATTCCCACGAACCGAGCTCAGTCCCAAGGAACCAGTAGCCACCACTGTCCCAATGCAAAACTCTACTAAAGCTATTAGTGTAATATGGCTTGCCATTGTAGCTACCTGCCTCCGTATAGTCCCCGTTGTAATTCCCATCTCCTGCGCCACTCGCAGTCCAGCCGCCAGAACCTCCAGACGTAGATGGTTTTGTTTCTAAGTTATAATAAGTAATTAAAGTAATCGTAGTGTCGCTACCACTTGTATATTTGAAAGTAGAAGTATCGTAATTAAAAGTACCGGTCTTGGTAAAAGGTGTGCCATCGTCTGTCAAGGTAATGGTATTGCCATCAGCCGTTAAAGTAGCTGAAGTAGGAATTTCTAAGTTCGGGGTGGTAGCATTGCCCGAAGAAGCCGAATCTGGCTGATAAGTGTTAGAGGCCTTAATATAAATTTCCTGATCGCTATAGGAACTCGTTGAAGCAGCTGGCACCAACAGATCATTATTGGCATCAACATCAAAGAATATATCCTCATCCGATGAAACCGAATAGTCATATTGACTTAAATTGGCGTTGGTTACAGTTTGATTGTCGCTTGAGCCGATATTTAAGTGCCGTTCAAAGAGATCGAGATTTTCAATGTCGTCAGTGCCGTCATACTTCGTAACCGCCACCGCTTCCAGCTCGTCACCAACACCATCTACGAACACAGTGATAACATCGCCGGATTCGGGAGCGGTAACATCTGCAATTGACCAAGCGCCAGAGGAAGTAGTGCCGGTTTCCGCCTGAAGATCGCCATTAATCGCTACTTTGACGGTTTCCGAATCAGCGCAACCAGTTGACTGATCATATTTTTTACAGGCCCCGGAGATTATAATAGTGCTAGCTTCAGTATAGGTGGCGTTGAACATCGCTCCATTTAAAACACCTGAATCATAGGATTTAGTTCTAAATTTTAAAGTTGGGAGTAAGTCATGTGTTAAAAAAGTACCTAGAACAATATCGTTACCAGATGTCCAGCCTTCCCGATCGATAACTGCCTGAAACGGGACTGAAAGATCCGGGCTAGTAGCCGGTGAGCCAGTGCTTAGCTCATCCCAAAATACTTCATTGCCAGTTAAGGTTAAATCATCAGGCATTCTTGAAGGATCGGAAAAAGTCGCCGGATTATCAGCCGCTTCAAAATCTATATAAAAAGTAGGGTCATCATAGGAACTAACATAAAAGGTAATATCGGCGCTATTAATTGTTGAGCCTTCCGGAATAGGAACGGAAGTAAATCTAAAGCCGGTATATTTTTCAATGGATCCATCGCAAGGATAAATATAAGATCCCGTTAGACTAGCTTCATCTGCATCGTCACTACTTGCCCCCACCTGCTCTTCGTCAATTGCAGTATCGATATAAAATGGAAAGGTTGCACTCTCAAGAACTTTTGAGTCAAGCGAGATAATTGAAATTATTGTAGTATCGGTTTGTTTTAAATTATAGCCAAGCTCAAATATTCGTCGCTCCTCGGCGCTATCCCAAGCAATCGGCTTTTTCAGCCACCAGATATCCTTATCATCATACTTGTACGAGAGGTCGGTAGTGATTGCTTTTTCCACCGTCGGCGGGGCGGTCTTGGCACCGGCAGGGTCGGTGACCAACGACTTCGTCGCAGGATCAAAAGTTCCAATCGTCGCATCATCGGCCGAAACCGTATCGTCCCACAACATCGACATAGAGAGCTTGACTTTAAGCCCAGCCGTATCGATTTTGGGTACCGGCAAGCTCTTGTCGTCATTTATCACCACTGTTTTAAACAGCGAGTTTTGGTTGAGGTTGTAGCGAAAATCAATTCCTGCTCCAAAAGCATCTTTCCACGCAATATGATACTGCTCATTATCAACTGTCGGAGTTATTCCCCCGACAACCGTAGAGATGGTCTGGGTTGCGCCCTTATCGTTTTCGTAGTAGAGCTCGAGGGGCGCCATTTCTATCCATTTACCCTTGCGCTCAAAGCGCCCGATATAATAAATGGCATTTTTCGTATCGCTTTTTTGATTCCAAACACGCATCTGAAAACCGTTGTGCGTCATCTTGAAATCGCCGTCAGCACCGCCTTCTCCAGCGACCGTGGTCAGATCGATTTCTTTGTAATCCTCTTCTACATCCTCATTATCAAGTTTGTAATGGATCGGCGCAAGATCGCCCGCCACCCGATAAACTGTTTTGCCGTCCTTGTTTTTTTCAGTGCTGGCAAATTTTTTGAAGGTCCGGGTTCTCTCTGCGGTTATTTCGGTTTCGCCCTCGCTCGGGGTCAATACTCCCGATTCGTCCTTTGACGCCAAGCTCGTTTCTGACAACAGTTCGTCTGCGGCCGGCAAAACCTTTCCTTGTTTTATCGTCCCCGGAAAACTATCAGTCCCGACTAAAACCAAAATAAATAAAAGCGTCAGGGTAACTGCAACGATTGACAAAACATATTTTTTTATTTCCATAACAAAAAACAAAAACTTTGGTTTTCATCTTATATTTTACCCGAAAGTCAGTCGATTGTAATAATCGGGATTTTCAGGTTTAATATAGAAAATCGAGGTAGAGAGTATCGGGACGTAGCACAGTTGGTAGTGCGCCGGACTGGGCCTACCCGCCAATGTCTATGCCGGGCTATAGCACAGTTGGTAGTGCGCCGGGCTGGGGGTCCGGAGGTCGCGAGTTCGAGTCTCGCTGGCCCGACATAGGCATTGCAGGCGGGGGTCCGGAGATCGTCCCGCGAAGCGGGACTGCCCCGACCAGATTAACTTGATATTAAAAACGCCGGGCAGGCCTACGGCTCGGAGAGCCTCTGGCTCAGAGAGAGGTCCGGAGATCGGCGGTTTCCACCAAAGTCGACCCGCTTCGCCGAATCGAGACGAGGATCTCGCCCAAAGGGTGGGCGAGTCCGTTGCGAGTACCACCTCGCAACTCCCGACCATTGTAATATCGTTCGGATTTAGTACTATAAGATCATGAAAAACATTTATTTTTCAATTCCAGTTTCGATCTTTAGAGAAGGCAAGGATTTTGTCGCTTATTCTCCGGTTTTGGATTTGTCAACTTGCTCGGACTCGCTTGATGGCGCGCAAAAAATGTTCGAGGAAGCCACAGGGATATTTTTTGAGGAATTAGACCGCAAGGGAACAATGGGTGAGGTTCTTACGTCTCTTGGTTGGAAAAAATCCGATTCAAACTGGCTTCCGCCAACCGAAGTTTCTCATCAAACCAAAAAATTCTCGCTTGCCCTAAAGGCCTAAACTATGCCTAAGATTACGGCTATCAAATGGAAGGAATTTGAAAAATTTCTCATTTTTTCTGGCTGTAAATTTGTAAGGCAGAAAGGTAGCCACAGAATTTACGAACGGGCGGGATTAGCAAGACCGATAGTTTTACCGGTTTATAAATCACTTCCGGTTTTTGTTATCAAAAATAATTTAAGGATTCTAGAAATTTCCGTAGAACAATACCTTGAAATTCTAAAAAGAATAAAATAACTATGGATAGTCAAAAAACAATCAAAAAAGAACTCGACGAAGTGATAGAAAAATATAATCTTGAGAATAAATTTACAGCCGATGATGTTATTGATTGGATCGCGAACGAAGACGAACCGGACGCGATGAAAGCAAATCGCGAGTATCAAGATAAGTGGATGAAATATTTTTTCCAAGTCAAAAGCATAGACGAATTAAATCGGGTTCTACAAATTTTCACAAATGCATGGAATTATTTTCCGCACAAATCGCTTGGCGGAAAGTCACCTATTCAGATGGCTGAATTTAGATAATAAACGAATCTGTTATTTCTCCGTCTTTCTGGTACTAAGAATACAAATTCCGCAGAAATAAATTTCAAAGGCGGATTTGATTTGAAATAGGTTCGAGCATTGTCGAGTAAGTTCGACCAAGCATAGTTAATTAGATGCCGGGCTGGCCTACGACTCGGAGAGAAGTTTTCTAAAAAAATCAGTTTCTATCCGGCTCTTTTTTTATATAAATAAAATCCGGCCGGAATAACAAGTAGAAGTAAGAGCCACCAGCGCGAAAAGCCATTTTTCCCAGTCGACTCGTCAAGGGGTTTATCCGCAATTTTCATCGTGTACGAAGATGACTTGATGAGCGTTCCGTCTGCTTTGTATTCAGAGATGAACAAATCATAAGTACCTTTGGCTAAATGATTAAATGTATATTGCCAGTTACCATCAGCGTCAGCGGTTGTTTCAAATTGATCAAAATTTAACCTTAAGATAATTTTGGCACCCGGTTCCGACCGGCCGTAAATGGTGGGATTATCGATATAGAAAACCAGCTCATCGCCGTCTGTGTAAAATTCATCACCCCACTCCTCCTCGATTTTAGAAAAATCAAGCGGGCCCGAGCCACTACTGGTGGTGCTATCATAATACCCATCATCACCTTCCGCAATCTCATCTCCACCGCTTCCTCCGTCGCCGTCGCCCGGATCATCGTCAGATGTGGCAGTGGCAGTTGGCGCTGGCGTGGCGGTAGAAGTAGAGGTTGCGGTGGGGGTAGGGGTCGGAGTAGGAGTGGGAGATGGGCTGACTTGATAAGTTACCGTCAGAGTGTCGGCCTTTTCGTTGCCGGCCTTGTCGCTCGAAGTCAAAGTAATATTATTCACCCCCTCACTTAAAGTCGTATTGACACTGTAAGAGTTGTCCGGATTAACGGGGATTTCCGTGCCCCCGGTCATAATTAATGTGTCAATACCAGAGAGAGCATCGCTCGTATCGCCACTTATAGTGTAGGCGGGATCGGTCACAGTACCACCCGGCTGATCAATAGTTAAAACCGGAGCGGTTTGATCAAGGGTAATTGAGGCCTGCCCGTAGGAGGCAGAAATTAATTCATCTTCATCCTTGAGCCAAGCCGAAAGAGTTTTTTCACCTTCGCCAGCGCTTAAGGTCTTACCGGCAGAAACATCTTCCCAGTTCGAATCATTAAATAATGGCACGAGCGTGCTTTCTCCGACCTCATAATACGCCTCAACATCAGTATCGCTCGGATCAATATCTACCTCGGTAGTGTTGGTGTATAAAGTCGAACCATTGTTGGGATTGACCATATCGAAATCATCAACTGGCAGAGCTCTTTGCTCGATATTAACTGTGCCGGTAGCGCCGTCGCGGGCCGGCGTGGTACTTCCGGTACCGCCGGAGGCAGTAACATTCCCTTCGTCAAGTGTCATCGCGGTGTAATAAATAACCGAAATCCGTCCCCCTCCCCCGCCACCACCGCCAACAGCACCCGAGCCGCCGGCGCCGCCGGCGCTGGAAATTGTGCCCGAGCCGGAAATATTATCAGCGGTAATATAAACAGACCCGCCGGAACCGCCACCAGCGCCATAATCAGCAGTTCCGACCACACCGTCATCACCATCGGCCGTAATTGATCCGTTTATCGCCAAATTCCCCAATACCCGAATCACAATTGCCCCACCGCCACTACCTCCACCGTCGTCAATCCAGCACCCGCCACCACCACTCCCAAGCTTAAACGGGGCCTTGAGATATTCGCTACTATAGGTTTGGGTGGGGTCGCTCCCGCCAATCACCGAATATCCCGCTCCGCCCAGTCCGCCATAACTGCCCCCGCTACCGCTTCTTATATCTCCGGATCCCTGGCCGGGACCCTCCCCCGTCTCGCTTGCATAACCTTGTCCGTTGGCAGAAAGCGTTGATCCGGCCTCAACAGACATATCGCCATCAAGCAACATATACACCCCATGCCCGTCAGTATCATTAGAATAAGTACCCCCAATAGTCAGAGTGGCATTATTTGAAACCGTCAGATTGTTAAAATAATAAACTCCGTCGCCCCTAATCGTACCGTCGCGCCCGATTCCCTCGGTTGCATATAAAGTCATATCCTGCGATACAGCGACATCGCCGGAAGTCGTATTGTAAAGAAAAATCGTGCCATCCTCGGCATATAATCCACCGATTTCCTGACCGCCGTCAACCGAGATATTGTCCGAATTAAATGTCATCGCGCTGTAAAAAAGGGCTATTCTACCGCCCGCTCCGCCACCACCGTAACCTCCGGAATCACCGTCACCTCCAGAAGCGTCTATGACCCCCGTGGCCTCGTCGTCGGTAAAGCTGTTAGATTTGACAAACACCGTTCCGCCCGATCCGCCGCCGCCACGGTTGCCAGAGCTGACCTGCCCGGTATCTCCCGAAGCATTAATAGTGCCGGATATGTTAGCATTACCATCCGCTACGATTTTAACTATGCCGCCGCCGGCGCCACCGGTTGAGGCGGGGCCACCACCACCTGAACCTAAATCATCAGGATTAATCGCCGAGCCGTATTTTTTCCCGCCGGCGGCGACCCCAACATCAAGCGCGTCTCCGCCATATCCGGCGCCACTCCCTATCACTCCGTCAGTCGCTCCCTTGCCCGGGCCAGACAGCGGACCGTAACCCTCGCCGGCCGCATCAATTGACGAGCCACCATCTAAATCAAAGGTGCCGGACAAATCTACTAAAACACCTCGGCCATCACTGTCATCAGTGTATGCACCGTCGAAAACAACGGTTGAATCGTTGGTAATTGTTAGGTCGTTAAAATAGTAATTTCCGTCAGTAGTGGAATTACCGTCTTGATCAATACCGGCGTCAGGGCTGAGAGTCATATTGGAGCGAATCGTACCGTCATTTGTGTCGCTTTTATATAAAAAAATCGTTCCCTCTGCTCCATCGTAGTAGCCGTCTCCAGCAGCCGCGGTAATGTTAGCCGGATCTATAACCATTTCGGTTTGATAAAAAATCGAGATTCGTCCACCAGCACCGCCACCGCCATCACCGCCAGTCAAACCTCCACTGGCAGTAACATTGGCAGACCCACTCACAGAATCAGCCGTAATTTTAATTGTTCCGCCCGATCCGCCCCCGCGTCTTATGTGGGCAGAATTACCACCGCTAGCCGTAATATTACCATTCGCTACTAAGTCACCCGAAATATTTAAAATTATCGCTCCACCGCCAGACCCCCCTTGACTTGTCCCCCCACCACCACCGCCGGAACCCAGCATCTGTGGATTAAAATTATCATCATAGCCAATTCCGCCCCGTCCCAGAGCACCCGATACATAGTGTGCATCCCCACCCGGTCCACTATGCCCGGCGCCGCCACCATAAGTAGTATATGTTGTACCTGCGCCAGGCCCACCGTCCGATGGGTAACCCTGAGCGTCAGCCGAGATCGACGATCCGCTCTCTACAGTAATATTGCGGGCATTAATAGTAACCCCCGTTCCATCTCCAGTATTGCCCTGCAGGGTCAAAACCGCGTTGTTGGTCACGGTAATATCTCTATAAGTATATTCCCCCGCCGCCCAAGAGGTATTGGAGGAAATATTAATATCCTCGCCCTCAGCGGCACTCCCCCTTAAAGAAAACGCCAACATAGCAACACCAACAACAAACATTGCCCTGAATAAGCCGGCTTGTTTCAACTATCCTCCTTAACTACAATCATTATATCGGATAAATAGATTGCCTCAAAGTTTGACATTGAGGATAATTTGGGATATTTTTTGTCCAGAGTAAATAAGGAGGAATTTGGGATCTCACGTGTTTGTTGTTATTCCCGCGTATAACGAACGCCCGACGATTTTGAGTGTGATAAATTCCGTACCAAAAAAAATAAGCGGGGTAAAAAAAATATCAATTGTGGTGGTAGATGACGGGTCAACCGACAATACATATCAGGCACTCTCCAAAAATATCTACCTCGTCAGACACCGCAGCAACAGGGGTCTGGGCCGAACTTTTGACCGCGGCTTAAAATACTCCATCAAGCACGGCGCCGACATCGTCGTTAATATCGATGGCGATGGCCAGTTTAAAGGAAGTGAAATGATAAAATTAATCGCTCCAATTTTATCTGGCCGAGCTGATGTCGCAATCGGTTCAAGACTCAAAGGCGAAAAAAAATATCACGCCGCCCTTGTGAAAAAGTTGGGTAACATGTGGTTGGCCCGCCTGGTCAGTACGGTCACCGGTAGAAGATTTTATGATGTTACTTGCGGCTTCCGCGCATACTCGCGCGAAGCGGCAATGCATTTAAATATTTACGATAAATTCAGCTACACCTTAGAAAGTTTAGTCGACCTTGCGCATAAAGATTTAAAAATTGTCGAAATTCCGGTTACGGTCAAAATGAGAAAATTTGGGAAATCCAAAATTTCCAGCAGTGTATTTTTTTATACAATTAAAAGTATCGCCATTCTGATTCGCGACTTTCGCGACTATCGTCCTTTTCATTTCTTTGTTTTGCCAGGATTTTTTTTCTTTCTTCTTTCTTGCGCAGGGTTTATTATTCTCTTGGTAAGATTTATCAAATATCAAGTCCTCTCCCCTTACCGCTCGCTGCTTTCGGTCTCATTCGCATTTTTGGCTGCCTCTCTTTTTCTTTTCGGTTTGGGAATGATATTTGATTTTTTAAACAAAATTAAAAAGAACCAGGATGATATTTTGTACCGATTGAAAGAAAATGAAAAACAGTAAAAAAAACATTATCATCGCCGGAGCAGGTGATGTTGGTAAAAACTTAGCCAAAGTAATAAAAGGTAAATATAATATTTATTTCATCGACCGAAAACTTCCAATAAATATCCCCGACCGGCCCGTTGAGATTTTACACATCTGCTTTCCATACAACAATCATTTTATTAAAAATGCGATCTCCTATATAAAAAAATATCGGCCGCGGCTGACAATCATTAATGCAACTGTCGCGGTCGGAACAACCCGTCAAATTATGCATCACACTAAATCCCCAGCAGTTCTGCACTCGCCGGTAATCGGAGATCACAATAAACTGGCGCAGGGAATATTAACATTTAAAAAAGCAATTGGCGCAGAAAGCCGCTACTACGCCCAACGGGCGTCGGTACACTTTAATCAAGCCGGCATTAAAACCGTTTTTCTGGGCAAACCGGAAGTTACCGAATTGGGCAAATTACTCCTTACAACCCAGTTTGCTTTAAATATCGCTTTTCACCAAGAAATGGAACGGATGTGTCAAAAAGAAAATATCGATTACACCAAAACAATTAAGTGCTTCAAGCAAATATTTAACGAAGGATACGAAAAAATTCGACCCAATGTTATTATGCCAAATCTTTTCCCGGGTAAAATTGAAGGATCTTGTTTGATGCAAAATATTGAAATTTTAAAAACATTTTACCAGAGCGATTTTTTCTCGGCGATCAAAAAAAGCAATAATAAAAAGAAAAAATGAAGCATGTCTTGGTTCTGACTAGCACCTTTCCATTAAACGAGAACGATGGCACTAACCCAAGTGTTAAAAATATTTGCCTAGAACTAGCGCGCTATTTTAAGATCACACTACTCTTACCCGACCACCGCGATTTTAAGATGGAAAATCTTAACAATATTGAAGTAATTCATTTTAGATATTTTTGGCCACGCTATGCCCAGCGCCTCATATACGAACAGGGAATTGTTCCCAAAATCAAATCGAATCCCCTTTATGCCTTTCAGGCACTTACTTTTGTAATTTGCCAAATTATCGCCGTAAGAAAAATATGTGCTCGTGAAAAAATAGATATTATTCTGGCAAATTGGGCGTTGCCTTCCGGTTTGGCCGGAGTTATTTCATCAAAAAAAACAGTTGTTTATATTCATGGTAGCGATTTATTTATAAAAAATATTTTTTATAAAATAATTTTAAAAATTATTATTCACCGCTCGAAACATATCATCACGGTTTCGAAGTTTTTAGAAAAAAGGATCAGATCTAATTATAAAATAAAAAATATTTCTACTGTTAGTCAAGGCACTACCGTAAAATCTAAGGCAAAATTATTTGCTCAAAATAATTACCTTATTTTTATTGGACGACTCATTAAAGGAAAGGGTGTGGTTGAGTTGATATCCGCTTTCAAAATAATTTCACCCCAATACCGTAATTTAAAACTTTATATTATTGGCGAAGGACCACAACAAAAATATTTTTTAAAGTTGGCGAAAGAAAATAAAAATATTAAATTCTTTGGTAAAGTACCAAGTAATAAGGTGCAAAGTTATTTAAGCAAAGGCAAGGTGTTGATTTTTCCCTCAAAATTAGACGAGGGTTTGCCAAATATAATCCTTGAAGCAGGAATCAGTAAAATCCCCATTATCGCCACGCGGTCGGGCGGAGTGAGAGAGATTATCAACAACCAAACGGGTTTTCTAACCAGCGGCAGACCTCGGGACATGGCCCAAAAAATTCAAGATGTTCTTGACAATTACCAGACGGCCCAGAAAAAAAGTGCTAAGCTATTTCAATTAATCCGGAATCAACATTCTGTCTCGGCAAGCGCTAAAAAAATTACCCTAATACTAAATTCGTTATGAAAAAAATATTAATCATAGCAGGAAAGAATAAATTCGGGGGACCCTTTAATTGGCTTTTGTGCCTCGCTGACGGTTTGGCAAAAAGTAATTCGTACAAGCTCGAGATACGCCGACCATCATTTCGCCTCATATTATCACTCCGTCAATATACAATCATTCATATCTATGAATTTTCTTTTTACAGTTTATTTATAGAAAAAATTGCCGGATGCTTAAAAATTCCTAAAGTCGCGACAGTCCACGGAGATTTCATCGGGGCATCGGATAACCTTAACATATTCAAAAAAATAATCAGTAAATACTTAGCTATAAGCGGCCTCAAAGAAGCCGACATCGTCACCACCCCAACGCTTTATATGAAAAACCTGATAAAAAAAATCGGCGTTATTGATCCTGAAAAAATTAAAGTCATCCCGAATATGGTTAACCTGGGATTGTTTGTAAAAAGAAAACCCAATAATAAGAGGCGTCTAACCGTAGTACAAATTTCAGATTTTAAATACTTACTTAAAGCAAAGGGAGTGATTGATTCGGTCAAAGCGTTTTTGCATTTTGGTAGTAAGGCTCAGCTTCGCATTATCGGAGGACGAGGTTTGATCAATTATTTTAAATGTCATTTTGCCGGCAATAATATTATTTATCTGGGAAGAATTTCCCATCGAGATGTTATAAAGGAATTACGGGCGGCCGACATTTTTATTTTTCCCACTTATTTCGATAATGCTCCAATCTCTATTTTGGAAGCGATGGCCACCGGTCTGCCGATTCTCACCTATAACACGGGCGGGATAAAAGAGCTGATCGGACAGGCAGGAATAATTTGCAATAAAAAAAATTTATCTCACTGGATAGATAAATTAATCAGCAACAAGACATTACGATCCGTTCTTGCGGACAAGGCGCGCCGGCGCGCGACCCACTTCAGCCATAAAAAAATTTCTAAATCATTCATGCTCCTGTATAATTCATTACAAGATGAATAGATTAAGCTTGTATTTTCGGGAGAGAAAAATCATCACCGTGTTCGCGCTGGTGATGGTGATATTTGTTATTTATTTTGGAATTATTAGAGAGCTTGGTTTTAAGGTAAATGGCGATTTATACACTATTTTATCAACTGTTTCAGCATGTAAAAATTACATTTCCGGAAATTTCGATGCTAATTTATTCCCCGATGCTCTGCTTAGCTCACCCCATACAAATATTTTATCCTGGGGAATTGCAATTTTAGCAACCCTTTTTGACTTTGAGCCGATTAAAGCATTTTATCTCCTGGGTCCCTTAGGAGTGTTGGTTTTTGTATTTTCATTCGATTATTTTCTGTCGGGATTAGCAATCAAGGCAAACCGACGCGCACTAGTTATCATCGGCACAGTGTTACTTGTTCCGGCAACCGTCAGCTTTAATTATGTTGGCGACGGAATATTTACCCTAATTGATATTTTTGTTACCTCTTTCGGCTGGAGAATAATCGGCTTCTCCCTCTTCTTTTTATGTCTTGCGCAATCGCTGAACAGCGAGCGCAAGCTCTCTTTTTCTGGTCTGTTTTTACTTATGCTGACCAGCTTCGCCCTGTCCAATATCCACCTTTTAAATTATTTAATGTATTTAATTCTTTTGTTTGGCTATACCATAGCCAAACTACTTACGGATAGAACCCTCAAGAAAGAGCTTGTTGCTGTTTGGTGTTTTGCCCTGGCTGGAGGAGCGATCAACTTAATTTTTTGGCCGTTTTACAGCCTCATTCCCCTGCTTAATCAATCGCTGGCGGATTTTAGAACAAGCCCGATGACCCAGGATCCAGGATCATATGCAGTCAATAGCTTAAAATATCATCTCAACTTGCTTTCCTTTGCTGTTTTGGGGTTGATTTACTTAGTGGGAGAAAAAAATAAATTTGTGAAATTTACATCTATTACATGCCTTGTAATTATTTTGGGATCGCTTTTTATTCCCTTTTTGCGCTTTCCATTTTTTTGGAGATTTGTTTCTTTACTGAAGATATTATTAATTATCGCAGTAGTTGATTATATTAGTATAAAAATAACAAGCTATACCACGGCTATCGCTTTTTCCCTCTTTATAACCCTCTGCTTTGTGTACACGGGAAAAACGATTGAAATCGTTGCAAAGAGAACCGATAGCCAATTTGCCCTATACCAAGAGCTCAAAAAGCTTGATTTAAGAAAAGGCACCATTCTTTCCGATGAGCGTACCGCCAATGTTATTCAAGCAATTCCGTTTTATAAAGTATACGCCATTCCGAGCGGACATATTGCCAGCCGCACGGTCGCTAAAGATAATCTCGCTAAAATGGAGGTTTTGGGCGAAGTGTTAAAAACTTACGATTATCAAAAAATAAACCGCTTTTTGGTAAATCAAAAGATTGCTTACGTAGTGATTAATAAAGAGGCGCGCTTTGTCGAGACCTGTAAAATACTAATCGCCAACGACTTTTCTTTTTATCCCAAGGCGATCCAAACTTCAGACCTGACCGTTTTTGTCATTACTGCAATCTAAAATGACAATTTATAATAAGAATTATTTTGAGCAGGTGCCTGGCTTAAATAGCTCTAAAGAGCAACGCTGGAAATATCTTCAGATTAAACCGGCTTTCGATGATTTTTGTAAAATCCACAAAGTCCAGCCCATTAACATTCTTGAAGTCGGCGCCGGAACGGGAGCAGTATTACAACAGCTTATCAGAAAAGCAGACAACAATGTAACAATCAAGCCGACTGCTCTTGAAATCAACCCCTCATCTGCAAAAATCATTAAGAAAAATATCAAGAATATTAAGTTTTTTCTCGGTGATATTACCGTTAAAACCCCCTTCCCCAATAAAAAATTTGATCTCTGCCTCGGAATTGACCTTCTTGAACACCTTAAAAATATTGATAGTGGTCTTAAGGAAATCAGCAGAATCAGTAACTATGCAATCTTTAAAATTCCGGTTGAAAAAACACTATTGTTGTTTCTCTTCAACGTTATTTCTTTGGGGCATTATCGAAAAAACATGGTCAGCGAAATCGGCCACATTCATTGGTTTTCACTACATAGTTTAATCAAATTTTTACAAGCGCGGGATAATATTATTTCAATCCGTTATACCAATATTTCACTTTACCAATATCAAAAATACACACGACGGCCACTAACAATGAAAAATATGCTGTTAAAATTATTTTACGGGCTGTCAAAAGCCGTCTTTCAAATTAGCCCGCGCTTGAACGCATTGCTTTTTTGTGAGCATCTCGTGATTTTGGTAGAATGTCAGAGTGGGCACAAAAATAATTAAAAAAGGAGCGACCAGCGCCTTGTTTGAGGTTTTGCCGCTTCTTGTTATTGCATACATTCTGTTTGATTTAGCCCGAGTAATCTACACGACGCACTACCACCTGACTGTTTTTTCTTATGCCGTGGGATTAATATTGGTACTTGCTTATCTCCCCAAAACAACCGCCTCCGACTGCTTTAAAATCAAAAAGTTCTCGTGGATCTTTGTTTTTATTCCAATGATCTTTTTTTTGTTTTTAGGAACAAGTAAAATCAACGTCGCTTTGGGTATTTTTGCAAGCATTTCATACCTTCTGGTAATGTGGGGACTTGATTGTGAATAAATCAAAAATGCGCGTTTTTATTGCCATCATTCTTTTCTTAGCATTGATTATTCTTTTTTTGCACTTGTTCTCGCCACTCGGGTTAAAAGCAATTTACCGTTTTTCCTACCCCAACCCAAATTGGATAAAAAATATTTTCGGAATATCGTCGGTAACCGATTGGGGTAGCATTGACGGCCAGATTAAGCATCTTTCCGTAACCAGCGATAAAGCAAATTTTTCAATCGTGCTCCCACCAGCGGAAAAAAATTTCTCTCGAGTAAATGTCTCAATGTCCTTTAAAACTAAAGAGGAGGCCAAACTTTGCATAACAAATGACTTCACCGGCGAGGTCGAAAGTATTGCTTTTTTTCAGCCGGTCCTGCAAAACCTTCAATGGCCTGCAACGGCAGAGGATGGACTGGTTTTATACCAAAAAAATATAAAATATAATTCAATGAATGAATTTTTTGAGGATAAAAGTATCACCGCTAGCGATGGTAAGGGCGTGGGCGTGTATGACTATAAGCTTCAATCAAAAATTGATGATGCAATTGCCCCAGACAAAGATTTTACCCTAGACGGCCTAATCAGGGGGTCTCATACTTTCTATGTTTTTGTTAAAAAAGAACCGCTAGTGATAAATGTTGAAAAATCCGATCTCAACCAATATGTAGGCAAAGATGAATTGGAAATAACTATCGAGGAAAATGGTAGAAGCATTCTTTACACTCTCATTGAAGATGACGGGGTGGAAGAAAAAACACTTTTGCCGGGACGGACCCAAAGCGCTACGATAGAAAAAAAATTACCCCAAGGAGTGTATAAAGTAAAACTTACTTCCAGTTCTGACAGTGTTATTACCAATCTTAGGGTCAACCAGGGATTGGTAGTTTTTGAAGGTCTGTTTTTCGTCGATAACCCGGCCGTGTACCCCATCGCCAAGGAGTATAAAAAACACAATATCTTCACCGACAGTTCGGTCATTGACTTTGCTCTTGCTCGCGAAAGCGAAAAACAAAATATTTTTATTAACGGCGAAGAGTTTCCTCTCAATCAAAAAAATAACACTATTGATCTAAACTCAATATCTGCAAACCTCGCATCCCCGACAAATTCAAGACAAAAAATAAATGAAATCGAAATACACAAAAACGATGTCAATATCCAATCAAAAAGTGTATTTTCCTTAACCCGAGAGGCATTCTTTAAGCCATATCTTTCTCAGACAACCGAGATAAATAATTCCGTTGATGTGACCAAACTTGATTTTATCATCGGAAAGTACAAAAAAGCCGATGAAGAAAACGGCTGGTATAAGCAAACGCTGTCTATTCCGGTTAATATCGATAGTGCCAAACAAAAAGAGGTGCAGTTTTCAATTTTCAAAAACGAGATGCAAACTCGATTTTACGAGTGGTTATCAATCAAGGACCTGACAATTACTCTCGAGTAAAACCTGCAACCAAAAACAAGATGGTTTTTTCAGGAAAAAGCTTCTTTTGGCCCAAAAAATAGTATGTGTTTATCTGAAAGCTGGCTACTTCCCGTAATTGATATTTATCTTCCATTCTGTAGCCAGCCCGCCTTAAAGCATCGTCGTAGATTAAAAGGTCGCCAGAACGGACATCCTCGTTGAGCGGATTAACAGCGCTCTCGCCCATCTCCAAAATAATAGCTTTATCATAATAAGTGGCAAACCGACCAATATCAAGACCCATATATTTAGCTATTTGCACAGACCTTTGGGCTAAGATGCTTTCGTAGTTTGCGCTTGGGATCGCCTCTTTTACTCCAATAGTGGCAAGATTTACTTGGTATATCAAAGCAATTGCCAAAACAACCAGTCCGACTTTAAAAATTGGTCTCGAATAATTTAAATGAAGTAATAATTGATAAAAATATTGATTAAAATATAAAAGTGGCACTAACAAATTGGTAATATATCGCCAATTACTAGGATTAACCCAAAAATAAATTATTAAAAATACCCCGAATATCGCTAACATAAGATAGTCGATTTTATTGAGATTTTTTAATCTAATTATAAGACCCGCGATCGCACCATAAATTATTAAAATTTCATATTTAAACAAAACCTCGAGTACCAAGGGGTTGACTTTCTTTAATGCAAAAATAGCTTCAGGTGTTTCATTAGTAAATACATAAAAAATAACTCCGGTGATAAAAAATGATAAGGAAAGAATTTTTGCCTTTCGCGAAAATGGTAAAAAAACCGTAGATATAACTAGAACAAGGAGGTATTCTGGCCTCACAAGGGAGGCGGCAAACAACAAGACCAGTGCAGCTGTGTTGTTACGATAAAGTAAAAAAAACAAGAAAAGCATCAACCCCAGTTGATCCGGCAATACATGGCTGGTCCAGCAAACTTCAACAAATGACAGCGCCAACAAAAAGGCCAAAATTAGTCCGGTGAATTTAGATGTTTTATTAAAAATTTTATAAATTATGATGATTGATAACACCGAACAAAAAAGACTCAAGATACGTAAAATAAATTGGGGATTGTCAAATAGAACTGATATGACGTTGGTGATTGCGCAATAAAGTGGCTTTCCGCAAGTTAGTATCTGGTTGTGCGTGACAAGGTAATGATACGAGTCGGGGTAAATAAGATAGTCGCTCCATTGCCTTAATCTTAGATACATACCAACGATCACTACAAACCCCAGACCCCATACTTTAAAATCAATTTTCATTTTCATCGCAGTTTGATTATAATGGTAAAGTGACTAAAGCTATTCAATTAACTATTATCTGCGGTGTCTTATTTATCATTACTCCTTTTCACGCTTTTGCACAAAGCGTAATTTTTCCCACGCCTAGCTTACCTGATATTTTTGCCAGTTTAAAATCAACATCGGATTTTATTTCGATACTGCTTCTTTCCCTTTCAGTATTTAGCCTAATTATCAGCGCTTTGGTAAAATTACTTTCACGATTTCCGTTACTTTTTTTAACAAACAAAGGAGATAAATGGGGGTTCGTTTTTGACTCGGCCACCAAAAAAAAAGCCGCTGCGGCCATTGTTTCTCTCTATAAAAAACAGGGTAATCGTTTGGTGTTGCTAAAAAAAATAAAAACCGGCCGAGATGGTTTATTTGGATTTATTGCAAACAAAGGTGAATATCGTATTGTCGCAACAAAATATTTATTTTCATTTCCATCTAAATATTTTAAAAAATCCGTAGAATCAAAACCGCTGAATCCATATTACGGAGAAGAGTTTGTCATCGTTAAAGACGGCGACCATCCGCGATTTAATATCCCGATCGATCCTGTTTTTACCCCCACGGCCCAAGCTGAAACAAAGCTATACTTTTACAGTCGCAAACTACTACCTTATTTAATGACTGCCGGAACAATTATCACTCTTTACAATGTTTATCATACCCCCACCGAAAGACGATTAATTCTAATTGGTTTATACGCCCTTGTTTGGTTTATTATTGCTCTCGGTTTATATTTCACCACACAGGGCATTAGGGTGATTTCGGCCGAAAGTGGTTTGCCAATTGTGAATGCTATTGTGGAATTCACCAACCCCGAGCTAGGAAAAAAACACACATACCTAACCAATGATATCGGTAGAACCAACCCTGCCGTTCCTGCGGGAGAGTACGAAATTAAAGTTCACCGACCAAATTATAACAGTAAAAAAATCAAGACATTGTACCGACCCAAAACACCTTTTGAAGTAATAGTTTTTAAAATCTAATTGATCACTCCGCCACCCAAACAAATCTCTTTGTCGTAAAAAACCGCTATTTGTCCTGGAGTAGCTGCTCTTTGAGGCGCGTCGAATTGCAAAACAATTTTATCGCTGTCTTGATAAAGTCGGGCAGACACCAGGTTTTGCATCGATCTAAGTTTTGACAAAACTCTTATCCCCTTTTTGATTTCACCCTTAACTAAACGATACGGCCTCAATACAACAGTGTCTTGATATAAATCACGCTCATCTTTTGAAACAACCACTTTGTTACTTTGCGTGTTCTTACTTACCACAAAATAAGGCCCGCCAGGGAGTTTTATTCCTTTGCGTTGACCGATAGTATATTGGCAAAGTCCGTTGTGACGGCCCAGTACCTTCCCGTTTACATCGATTATCGTACCGGCCGGCATGATTAGCTTTTCTGTACAATATTGAGTCTGATCGACTCCGCCCAAATAGCAAAAATCCTGACTCTGTTCCCGACCGGAGAGATAACCCAAACCTTTAATATCTTTAGACATTTTTATCGTTTCACTTTTTTTGATATTCCCAAGCGGTAGAATCAGTCTTGCCAAGTACCGCTGGGGTAAAAAACTCAAAGAATAAGTTTGGTCTTTATTTTTATCAAGCGCCATTTTCAGAAAAAACAAATCGTCTTTTTTCACAATTCGGGCATAATGTCCGGTCGCAACATAATAGGCACCGACCCTGTCGGCATAATCAAGCAGTATCGCAAGCTTTACCTTTTGATTACAAAAAATGCATGGGCTAGGAGTATTTCCCTTTTTTATTTCATCGTCATAATACGATACAACTTCTTGATAAAACTGTTTCTGTGCATCGATAATTTTGAGTTTAATCCCAAGCGCCGTGGTAATTTTTTGAGCTGACCGAATATCACCGTCCGAGCTACCGCTGTATCGGCACATCTTTATATAGACTGCACGCACATCAAAACCGCGTGCGCACAACACCTTAAGGCATATCGCCGAATCCACCCCTCCCGAAATTCCGACAACAACCTTTTTTTTATTTAGCTTGAGTTCCACTTTTTTTTCGAGCAATAAAATAAAGATAAATTATTTCCAAAACTCCGGCTGTGTTTAATACGACAAAAACCACAAACCAGACAGTAGAATTTTGCTTAGCCGCGCGCCACAAAGCTAACCCCTTCCACACCGTCGACCAAATAATGAGAAGAATAAATGCCACTATGCCGTAAGTCGTAACAAAAAAATTTTCCATTTTTTCCTTATTATTTAAGCGTGAGCATCACCGGACAGTGATCGGAGCCGTAAATTTCGGTCAGTATCCGGCAATCAAGCACACTTATAAACATTTTAGGCGAAACCAGAAAATAATCAATACGCCAGCCGATATTTCTCTCTCTGGCATTTCTCATGTTCGACCACCAGGTAAAAACCTGTTGGCTAGGATTTTTTTGGCGAAAAACATCAATCCAGCCATCAGATAATAATTCGTTCATAAACTTGCGTTCAACCGACGTAAATCCAGCATTTTTTTTATTGTCCTTGGGACGAGCTAAATCAATCTCTTTGTGGGCAACATTAAAATCGCCACATAAAATTGTTTGATCTTTTGGGAATTGCTTGATAAACTTTGCAATATTTCGATTAAAATCAAGTTTGAAGTCGATTCTGGAAAGATCGCGCCGGGAGTGGGGAAAATACATATTCACAATATATAACCCATGCATTTTTACAACCTGCACTCTCGCCTCACGATCATATTCTTGAACCCCAAGTCCCTTCCTAATTAGCTCTATTTCTTCTTTTGCAAAAATCGCCGTGCCACTATAACCTTTCTTTTCAGCGTGATAATAAAACTCCTGATAATTCGAGATATCAATTTCGTCCCTTTTACCAGGATCAAGCTTGACTTCCTGCAAACATAAAACATCGGGTGAATATTTTACCAAAAACTCTTTTAGTTTTTCTTGACCCGAACGAATACCATTGATATTCCATGTAGCAATTTTCATAAGTAAAGCATGTGGCTGTTCCAACGGAGCCACTTTCTGTGTTCTCGATAGTTTTTATCATTTTTTTCTACTTCTCGCCAAAAATTTTTGCCATGACCCCCAACCTTCAAATGCGCAAGCTCGTGAATTATTAAATACCGCTGCACTTCTTTTGGCAACATCGCAAGTTTAAGGTCAAAGCTGAGCAGGTTTTTTGATGAACAGCTTCCCCACTTTGACTTGTAACCCTTAACTCTAATTTTTAGATTATTTTCTTTAAGCTCCCGTGTGTGTTGCCCGACGAGTCGTGTTGCTATTTCTGCACTTTTTGAGATATAAAATTCCTGCACTTGTGATTTTATATCGAAGGAGGGATTGGCAATGATAAAGCATTTCAAAATACGCGCACCCCGTTTTTTATTATTTGTAAATTTTAAATAATAATACTTGCCCAAATATAGAAATTTCTCGCCTTTGTTATAAGTGCGTTTTCTCGCTGATTTGGCTATGGTTTTTTTTATCCAGTTATTTTTTTGGAAAAGAAATAATTTTATTCTCTTTTCAGCCATAACATAAGGAGCGCGCACTATTATTTGCGTATTTTGTATTTCAACACAAACACTACGGCGAGCGCTTCTTATCAACCTATATTGATACATTTTTATTTATATCAGGCGAGAATACTAGCAACAGGGTCTGCAACCGTTCGACTTTTTTTCCTCTTCTTTATCGTCTTTCGCTTTTTTTGTAACTTCTTCTTCTTCGGTTTTCTCTTCGTCTTCCATAAAACCTCCAATTTGTTTGATTCGCTAAATGATCGTGAAATTTAAAACGGAGAGGTCTATCCTTTCCATTTTATAATTTTTAGGCCGTCGGTGCCCCGCCACCCATTGGGTCATCTGTTGGCGCATTGGGCTGAGGCGGAGTCGGAGACGCCGGTGGCGCTTGGGGCTCGTCTGGTACCGGAGGCACATCTGGTGCTGAAGGATCACTTGCCGGTGCTTCCTGTCCTGGTGCATCAGTTGGAGTTATACCTCCTTGGCCTGCGCCCGGCGTCGTACCACCCAACGGACTCCCCGCCGGAACATCCGTTGCGGGTTGATCGCTTGCTGGTGCTTGTCCCCCACCGCCCGCTGGGACCTGATCCGATCCCCCGGTTGGTACTGTCTGACCCCCTGGTTGATTGACTGCATCGTCCATACTATCCTCCTTTTTTACTTTACTTGAGTTTAATTATAACTTTTTCAGATAATAGTTCAAGTTTGTGTCATGGTCCAATACATCGAGAACACTTTTCTTGTTTGATTTTCTCATAATATTCATATGGTGTTAAGTATCCCAGCGCTTGATGGGGTCTGAAAGAGTGATATTCATCGAGCCATTCATCAATGA
>Ga0265297_10002708_pt1 | contig 34822 bp, 35 predicted proteins | sample Munlanlwell13791_FD_192502 | JGI IMG/M metagenome (GOLD analysis project Ga0265297, IMG submission 192502) | Leachate microbial communities from a municipal landfill in Southern Ontario, Canada - Leachate well 137-91 | ecosystem: Engineered > Solid waste > Landfill > Unclassified | place... | reverse complement strand
TAACGCTCCAAAACTTTGTAATTGGTTACTGCGTATTTCTCGCTGTCGAAATCAACGGCCATCTTCTTTCGGTCGCGGTCGCTCCTTCCTATCGGAAGATCCACTATGCCGTTGTCCAGCTGCATCACCCCTTTTACCAGCGCTATATACACCCGGGATGCGCTCTTCGCCTTAAACTGTTTAGCAAGCTCACGATGAGCCATATCCGTCTTTGCTACAACCAGTAATCCCGACGTGCCCTTATCTATCCTATGCACGATACCAGGCTTCTGCACCCCCCCTATTCCCGACAGATCCCTGCAATACCCAAGCAGGGCATTTACCAGCGTTCCTGTATAATTTCCCGGAGCCGGGTGGACAACCATCCCTACCGGCTTATTGACCACAAGCAGGTCCTTGTCTTCATAGACGATATCTAAGGGTATCTTTTCGGGCAGCACCTCCGACTTCTCGGGTTCGGGCACCATAACCTCCAGACTGTCGCCCTCGAGTATCCTATGACTGGGTTTTACCGTATTGTCATTAAGCCGAACGCTGGAGGCCGATATAAGCTTCTTAACAAATACCCTGGAAAACCTTCCGGAAAGCGCATCGGTAAGGAATTTATCGATCCTCTTCCCGGACTCTTTGGAATTTATTTCGAAACGGAGTCTTTCTTTCGCCATAATAATACCTTATATAATAAAAATCCTAATGATGCCATGAATACCGCTATGCTTATCGCCTGGGAGACCGTCAAGCCGTGAACCAGCCTGGGATTATCACCCCTAAAAAATTCTATAAAAAATCGTTTCAATGAATATAGCATGCAGTATCCGAGAAATATTTCGCCGACGAAATGCCTCCTCTCCTGCCATATGCGCAGCGCTATGAATATCAATAATAAAGCGGCTGATGAGTACAGCTGCGTCGGCATCCTTAGGCAGGTCTCCATCGGAAACGTCACTCCAAAAAAACTGCCGGCGGGCATCTCGAGCCCATAACAACATCCGTTCAGAAAACAGCCTATCCTCCCCAGACTTTGCGCAAGCGCAATATACGGCGCCATCAGGTCTGCCCCCAGCCAAAAATTTATTTTTTTGCGGCGGGCATAGACGATGGCGGCCGCGAGCGCGGCTATAAAACCGCCATACCACACGAGCCCGCCCTTAGACAGTTTAAGGATATCCAAAGGATGCGCCATGTAATAACTAAAATTAAGCGCGACATACAGCATCCTTGCCCCGACTATTCCAAAGACAAGCATCACTATGGCCAGATCTATCAGCTGATCCCTATCCAACCCGAACCGGCAGGCATTCCTATACATAAGAAAGATGGCCAGGGCAAATCCCAGCGCTACCATAGCACCGTAAGAATATAAAACGATCGGACCAAATTTAATTAGGACGGGATGCATACAATCACCTCGAGGATGGATGGGGCGCGGCAGATCATCTTGCGCCTTAAGGCCTGGTCCGGCTGCCGAATAACATCATCGCCGCAAGCAGTGCCGTTCCTATAGTTATAGATGAATCTGCAATATTGAATACCGGCCATACCTTAAAATCCAGAAAATCTATCACATACCCCAGTCTGACCCTGTCAACCAGATTCCCGGCAGCTCCTCCTAGGATCAGGCCGAATCCGGCCAAAACAGCTATGCCGGTACCGGTATTTTTCCATATGTAGAATATTATGAATATTATAACTGCCGCTGAAAATAACGCGAATAATGCGGTTAAGTTCTTAAAGAGGCCGAAGGCGGCCCCTTTGTTGAAGATCAGGGTTATATTAAATATATTCGGCACGACCTCTACCGACTGACCAATGTCAAGGCGGGATGCGGCCATATTTTTTGTGATCCGGTCCAGCATAAATACAGCCGTTGACACAACGCTAAAAAACATCAATTGTACTATTCGCCTATGCTTATCCTGGGACGAGCCCCAGAAACAAGATAGAGTCATTTTACCTCATTGGATTTTTGACACTCGATACACAAGGCCGTATAAGGCAGGGCCAGCAATCTCTTCTTGGAGATCGGTTTGTTGCACTGCTGGCATCTCCCGTAAGTCCCTTCCTCTATTCTCTTCAAGGCCTCATCTATAAGATACAGAAGCTTCTGCTCTTCCGTAGCCCTGCCCAATGAAAAATCCCTCTCATAGTCATCGCTGGCCATGTCCGCCATATGGTAAGAATAACCGGACAGGTCCCCGGAAGCGTCTCTGGCCGACTTATTAAGCGTCTCATTGGCTATATGGGATAATTCACCTCCGGCCTTCTCCCTCTCCTTCATAAGCAGCTCTTTATATTTCTTGGATTCCTTGGTCGGTATACGTTTCACGCTCTTTATTTTCTTTTTGGTTTTGACTTTATCGGATGATCTCTTACTGGTTGGCTTTTTAGATTTTACCATTTTCGTAAATCTCCTTTTTATTTAATGGATTGTACGCATCTTTCACACAGCGTTGGATGATCCGAGTCCTTCCCTACCGCCTCGCTGTAATTCCAACACCGCTGGCATTTTGCTCCGCTTGCTTTCTTTATCAAAATCGCTACCCCTGTTTCAGCGTCAGAGGCCGAGCCGGGCGGCGGCGCATCTTTCACCTCGACCCGGGACACTATAAATAGATATCTCAAAATGTCCTTGTTATCAAGAAGGAGCTTCTGCTTTTCTGCGTCAGCGGCCGAGATCTCGACCATGGCCTCCAGGGCGGAACCTATCTCGTTAGCCTGACGCTTCTCCTCCAACTTCTTCAGCACCGATTCGCGTATCTGTATAAGGGCGCGCCATTTTTTATCAAGAGGCGCATTAAGCCATTTTTTATGCCGATCCGACGGCCAATCTTCCAGATGCACAGATTCAGAGGTTCTATTATTTATATATCCCCACGCCTCATCTGTTGTAAAGATAGTTATAGGCGCCATCAATTTTAGAAGCGTGACGAGCAGTTCGTACATCGCGCTCTGCCCTGACCTGCGATCCAATGAATTGGCCTTGAAAGTGTACATCTTGTCTTTAAGAATGTCAAGATATACGGACGAGACTTCATAACCGCAAAAATTATAAATATCCCTATATACCTTATGGAACGAATACGATCCATAGTTCTTTTCGCACTCCGTAACCAGCCCTGAAAGCGCCGACAGTATCCATTTATCTATCTCAAGCATATTCTCATAAGGCACGGAATCCTTCTTGGGATCGAAATCATACAGATTACTCAAAAGATACTTATACGTATTCCGTATCTTCCTATATGCGTCAGCCAGCCTCTTAAGTATCTCATCCGAAAGTCTGATATCTTCAGTGTAATCGCTAGACGCCACCCAAAGCCGTAATATGTCAGCGCCATATTTTTTCATCACCTGTTCCGGCGTTATCACGTTTCCAAGGGACTTCGACATCTTCTTTCCGGAGCCGTCAACGACAAACCCATGAGTCAAAACGTTTTTATACGGCGGGACGCCGTCTATAGCCATAGATGTTATGAGCGCCGACTGGAACCACCCCCTATGCTGGTCCGATCCTTCAAGGTATAGTTCGCATGGATAGCCCAGTTCGGGTCTTTTTTTAAGGACGGCCTGATGGCTTATGCCGGAATCGAACCATACATCTATAATGTCGTCTTCTTTCTGAAATTCTGCCCCGCCGCACTTTTTACATTTTACGCCATGCGGCATGAGCTCCTTTTCGCTCTTGATGAACCATACATCCGCCCCATCTTTTTCAACCATAGACGCCACGTGCGCTATGGTCGCGGGATCGAGCAATACCTCTTTGCAGGCCTTACACGAAAAAGCGATTATAGGCACGCCCCAATACCTCTGTCTCGACAGGCACCAATCAGGCCTGTTCTCGACCATCGCCGATATCCTGGATTGGCCTGTCTCCGGTATCCACCTTATCTTGGCGGAAATGGCAGCAAGCATATCGCTTCTCAATCCTTTATGATCTATCTTCAGAAAATATTGTTCTGTCGCTCTGAATATTATAGGTTTTTTGCATCGCCAGCAATGCGGATATGAGTGGCGCATCTCCTCCGTAAACACCAGCATGCCCAAGCTTTTAAGCTTCTCGATTATAGGCTCATTAGCTTTATAGATCGCCATTCCGGAAAATTCACCGGTGGTCATATCGAATCTTCCCTTTGTATCCACCGGCATTATGGTCTCTAGATTATATCGTTTCCCGGTTATATAGTCTTCCTGGCCATGGCCCGGCGCTGTATGAACGCATCCGGTGCCATCTTCCATTGAAACATATTCCGCCGTGACAACCCTGGATCTCCTATCTATAAATGGGTGTTTGGCTTCGGCCGATTCCAGTTCAGCGCCCTTGATCGTAGAAATGACTTCGTAATCTTTGATCCCGGCCTTTTCCATGAACTTGCCGAGAAGCGCTTTAGCCACAATGAACTTTTGACCGGCAAATAGACGGTCTCCGATCTTCGCCAAAACATAGTCCTGATCGGGATGAACGGCGATCGCAACATTTGCCAGGAGCGTCCACGGAGTGGTGGTCCATATTATAAAATAGCTATCCGGTCCATGGTATCCGGTGGGAAATTTAACGAACACAGAAGGCGACGTTTTATCTTCATATTCGACTTCGGCCTCTGCCAGCGCCGTCTCGCAGCTAGCGCACCAATTGACCGGTTTCAGATCCTTATATATATAACCTTTTTCGACCAGAGCGCCAAAGGACCTGATTATCTGGGCCTCATAACTCTTGGCAAGCGTAAGATACGGATCCTCCCAGTTCCCCATTATGCCAAGGCGCTTGAACTCTTCCCTTTGGATGCCCACATACTTCATCGCATAATCATAGGCCAGCTTTCTGAACTTCACCTGGTCTATGTCGTACTTCGTCATCTTAAGCTCTTTGAACAATTGGTGTTCCACCGGCAGGCCGTGGCAATCCCATCCCGGCACATACGGCGCGTCATAGCCGCGCATCGTCATATACCTGATGGTGATATCTTTCAATATCTTATTCAAGGCGTGCCCCATATGGATGCTGCCATTAGCATATGGAGGGCCGTCATGCAGTATGAACTTCTTCGCGCCGGCGCGAAGATCCCTGATCTTTTTATAAAGTCCTTTGTCCTCGAAGATCTTCAGCAGTTTAGGTTCGCGATTAGGCAGATCGGCCTTCATCGAGAAATCTGTTTTTGGTAAATTCAGCGTGTCTTTATATTCCATCTTATTTGATATATTTTCCTATTATAGGTTTTAATTTAGCCTTGGTCTTCGCGGGGATCTTATTAGGCATGGTAACGACGGCGTTCTCCAGCGCGCTGGCGCAGATGCAATGCCTCGAGCCTTCAATATTCGGCAGCAGCGCTTTTAGTATCCGTTTGGCGGCGTCGACATTCTTGGAAAGATTAGCCAGCACCATTTCGATCGACACCGATTCGCACGCTTCATCCATGTACCAGCAATCGTAGTCGGTAATACATGCCAACGTCGCATAACATATCTCGGCCTCTCTGGCAAGCTTTGCCTCGGCCAGGTTGGTCATCCCGATGATATCCATTCCCCACGATCTGTAAAGCTTTGATTCGGCCTTGGTCGAGAACTGAGGGCCTTCCATATTTAAATAGGTGCCTCCGAGATGGACCTTGGCGCCAACCTTGCGGCCCGCCTCATACAGGGACTTGGATAAGACTGGACAGAAGGGTTCGGCAAATTGTATGTGCCCCACTATACCTTCCCCAAAAAAAGTCATTCTTCTTGCCTGGGTGGTCCTGTCGACAAACTGGTCCGGTATCACTATGTCCAGCGGTTTCAATTCCTTGCGAAGACTGCCGCAGGCCGATATGGATATTATCTTGTCAACCCCCAGCTTCTTCATGCCATATATATTTGCGCGATAGTTTAAGTCTGTCGGCGTTATCCTGTGCCCGGAGCCATGGCGCGCCAGAAAAACCACGTCCCTGCCCTCCAGCACACCCGTCACGTAGTCATCCGAGGGCATCCCGAAAGGCGTCTTGACCCTGACCTTTTTTATCTTCTTTATGCCTTCTATATTATAAAATCCGCTGCCGCCTATTATGCCTACCTTACCTGACATAGACCCTCTCCTTTATGCTATCCTCATAGCGAGCCCGAATAAGGTTCTGACCAAAAAAAGTTTTATGAACCAGATGAATATCAATGCGAATATAGGAGATACGTCCAATCCTATCGAATGGACCGGAAGTATCCTCCTGAACGGGGCCAGCAAAGGCTCTGTGGTGGCATGAATCATCTGGACTATTGGATTATATGGATCCGGGTTCACCCAGCTCAAAAGCGCCCGTATTATTATGAGCCAATTGGCAACCGTTAGAATGAAATCAGCGATCGTAGCAAGCGCAAACAGTAGATTACTCACCGCAAACATAATTATTTACCTCCTGAAATTTCCATCGCCCTATTCTTGGCCGCAAGCACCGCTTCTTTGATCACGCCAAAAAGGTCCTTAGATTTAAATACCTTCAGCGCCGCCTCTGTGGTCCCGCCTTTCGATGTAACCCTGGCTCTTAAGGCGGCCGCGTCATCTTTCGACATCTCCAAAAGCATGGAACTTCCAAGGGCCGTCTTTATTACCAATTTTTTGGCTACCTCCTGACCGAGCCCCATCTCAACAGCGGCCTCCGTAAGGGCTTCGACAAGATAGAAGAAATAGGCTGGGCCGCTGCCGCTCACGGCGGTGACCGCATCCACCAGCTTCTCCTCAACCTCCACCACGTCGCCTATTGTAGAAAATATCTCTTTCGCTAATGCCATATCTGCCTCGGCAGCTGCCGTACCGGCGCTTATGCTCGAAACGGCCCGCCCTATTATCGCCGGCATATTGGGCATCACCCTGATAACCGGCACATCCTTACCGACGATCTTTTCGATATGGCTTATGGTAACGCCTGCCGCTATCGATATTATCATTTTATCCGGAGATATTGCGCAGCATATCTCTTCCTTTAAAAGATTTTCGAAATCCTTTGGCTTTACGGCCAGGACTATCACATCGCTGTATTTTACGAGATAGCTATTATCGGTCTGAACTATTATCTTATATTTTTTCTGCAGATCCTCGCGCCTCTTAGGATCCATCTCACTCACCATGAGATCGGTGCTCTTCTCCAGCGTATCAGCCAGACGGCTGAAAAGGGCCTCTCCCATATTGCCGCAGCCTATTATCCCTATCTTCTTTTTTATCATTTTTTAAAGATGGCCCTTCCTATCCTTACTAAAGTAGAACCTTCCTCTATGGCTACCTCAAAATCATTAGACATGCCCATAGACAATATATCGAGCTTATTTATGGCCGAGCCATTACAATTAAGCTCGTCAAAGATGGATCTTAATTTATGAAAATAAGGCCTGGCATCTTCCTGATCCGGCACTTCGGGGGCCATACCCATCAAGCCCCTTATGTTAATATTATCATATACCGCGAGGCTCTTAAAAAAACTGCTTACGGCAGATGGTTCTATTCCGAATTTAGACTTCTCTCCTGAAATGTTCACCTGGACCAAAATATCCTGTATCTTATCAAGCCTTTCGGCCTGCTTATCTATCTCCTCGGCAAGCTTGACGCTGTCTACGGAATGTATAAGGGACGCTACCCTCACCGCATCCTTTACCTTATTTGTCTGAAGATGACCTATAAGGTGCCAATTCGGCATTGGCCCTAAAGCCTGGCTTTTTAAAATAAGTTCCTGTACCCTATTCTCACCAAGATCCTTAACCCCTTCTGCCAGAACCTGTTGTACTTCATCAATAGAAGATTCCTTGGTGACGCAAACCAATTTAACGTTTCCGGTCGGTCTGCCGGATCTTTCACAGGAATTCGCCATCCTGAGCGTTACGGATTTTAGGTTAGCGGCTATCATTTTGACAGGATAAAATAGCACAAAGACATTGAAAAGTCAACGGAATTTGGCACGGCAAAGCGGGAATTGTTGAATATTTACGAATGAAATAGAAATTTATCTAAAAATAGTTGTTAAAAATATCGATGAGCTTTTCGGAGATCATTTTTGGCAGATCTTTCGCAGCGGCCCTGGCCCTATGTTTTTGCCCGGCATATTTAACCAGGCCTAAAGCGGTGATAAGGCGCATACTATCCAGCCCGGACAGGTCCCCCCTGACATCTTTCGAGATACCCATCTTGATAGGATAGGCAAACTTGTCTTCTAAAAACTCCACCAATCCATCTGTAAAAGTTATGCCACCCACAAGCACTATAGACGGCTTATTACCGGCAGGACCGGTAAAAGCTGATATGTCGGATTTCGTCTTTGAAATTATTTCGTTCAACGCTATACTATCCTGGAAATTACTACTGATATCACGGCAGCCTGCCGGGATAACATCTATGGACTGAATGGCGCCTCCATAAAATATTATTACATTTGTTAGGGTTGCTCCCATATCAAGCAAGACCGCCCCATTGGACCGGTCCTCGGCCGATAAGACAGCTTCGCTGTCCGCGATCCCGGTAAAGACCACATCTTTTATGTCATACCCTGCATTATTGATACATTTATAAATATTTTGAATATGATTCACTCCCGCCGTTATGATATAGACCTCACAGCTCAGGCGTGAGGCATATAATCCAAGCGGGTTTTCGATCCATGTCTGATCATCAACAGAAAATTTGTGTACCACCTTATGTATTATCTCTCTATCTATAGGCAGATGTATGGTGCTCGCAACGTTTATGCATTTATTCATATCGGCCTTCGTAACTTCCCTTCCGCGCAAAGATATGGGTATCATCCCTTTCGACAAAACGCCCTTCACGGTCTCACCGCTTATGTTCGCGTATATATCTCCCAGGCCATTCGGCAGTTTCTCTTTTAGTTTTTTGAGTACCTTGGAAACACTGGAAGTGGCTTCGTGAAGGTCAAGAAAAACACCTTTCGAGATACCCGCGGAGGGCTGCGTAACATGGGCCAAAACGGTAAGGGACCCTGCGCCGTCGGCTTGCGCGGTAACCGCCGATATCTTCGTTGCCCCTATATCTATGCCGGTTATCAAAACCGGTCTCTTAACAATATCCATCTTGTAAACCCCGTCCTATTTTATAATTTTATTTCGGCCCGATAGTAACATCCTTAAACCTTACATCTATATATTTTATCCTATCCAGTAAAAGCCTGGAATCGCGCAATGTCTTCCCCAGCAGTTCCAGCCGATCCCTCATACCGTCCGCGCTTATACGTATCTCTACACCGCTTCTTAGATAAAATTCTATATTTTCGACATTTCGAACATTTATACGCGAAACACCGTATCGGGCCATTATGCCAAGTTCGCGCAGCTCTTTCAATAGCTCCATGGCTACCTTCATATTTTTCGATGATATGCTGCGTTTGCCGCTGGCCTGGCTGTAACCGACGTCCACCCCCTCCACCATGGGGAGATTCGTCAATTGCGCATTTGCGGCAGCGGGAAGCACGAAGGCCTCTTCGTCGATCGTATATATCCTGTTGGCCTTGATGTAGGCTACCGGTTTCCTGAATTTCATGCTGACGAATATCTTATCCGGAAGCATAGCATTTACCGTTACTTCTCTGGCGTCTGGATAGATGCGCCTTAATGATTCTCCGATATACGGCAGGCTGATCTTAAATATATTCCTTCCCCTGTAGGACGCCAATAGTTGATTGGCCAAGGCCGAGACCGATTGTTTGTCGAGAAAAGCAGATCTCACCTCAACGGTCCTGACAAAAAAATAATCTGATCTATAAAGAAAGGCCTTGCCCAGGACAAAAAGGACTATCAGAAAGATGATTATCACTGAAAGCCCCGCAGCTTTCTGAACAAGCATCTCCTTAAATGACCTGATAAAATCCGGTATCTTTATTTTTTTAAAACTTCCATGCCTCTTCATCACACCCTACCCTTTATCCTATCACGCGTCAAGGCGTCTTTGACCAGCCTCATGCAAAGATCGCCGAAAGAGATCCCCGCGGCATCTGCCGCCTTAGGCAAAAGGCTTCTGGCCGTCATCCCCGGAATTGTATTAACTTCAAGGACATGCATCTTTCCATCACCGGCCATTATCATGTCGACTCTGGAAAAACATCTGCATCCAAGCGCCGAATGGGAACGCTTCCCTATGGCCTTGGCCATGGATGCGGAGCCTTCTTCTATATCGGCCGGCACTATATATTTTGTTCTGGGATCCGAATACTTGGCCGTATAATCGTAAAGACCTTCGGCCGGCACTATCTCCACAACCGGCAGGGGCTCGTCATCTAAGATACCCACGGTCAGTTCTCTACCCGATATATATTCTTCCAAAAGAATTGTGGGCCCATATTCAAATGCTGTTGATACAGCGGATTTAAGCGCCGACTCATCTTTGGCTATGGACAGGCCTATGCTGGAACCCTCAAACTGAGGCTTAACAACGATCGGCCAATTCAAGACGCGCGCATCATCAAGCGCATACGAATCGCTCTCAAAAACGGTATACCGCGGCGTAGGAATGGACTCTGCCTCGAATATGTTCTTCGCCGCTATCTTGTCCATTGCCAACCGTGAGGCATCAACTCCGGATCCGGTATAGGGTATGTCGGCGTCTTCCAATATCTTTTGTACGGACCCGTCCTCTCCAAACTTACCATGAAGAGCTATGAAAGCTACATCCATGACATTCCTGCTGATTATATCATGTATATTGTCATGGACATCCAATAAAATCGCGTCCAATCCTTCCCTGATAAGCGCATCATAAACAGCCTTGCCGGACCTCAGACTTATCTGGCGCTCGCTGGAGGGGCCTCCGGCCAATATGCCGATCCTTCCAAGATCATTCGCCTTGCTCTTCATATGACCTTCACTTCCATATCAAGGATTATATCATAATTATCCTTGATCCTGGTCTTTACGATCTCGATCAGCGACATCACATCGCGGCAAGTGGCGCCTCCCCTGTTAACTATGAAGTTGGCATGTTTTTCGGATATCTCTGCACCGCCGATCCTCTTGCCTTTCAAACCCAGGGTATCTATCATCTGCCCGCATGTAAATTGCGAATTTGGGGGATTCTTGAACATACAGCCGGCGCTAGGGATATCGAGCACCTGTTTCTCTTTCTTTATAGCAATAAAATGCCTGCAACTCGAGGTCAATACGTCCTTTCGGCTCTTCTTAAGCTTGATCGTTATTTCGGTTATTATGTATTTTTTAAGGTTGGAGGACCTGTAATCGAAGAGAAGATCTTTCCTGGTAAATCTCTTCATTTTACCAAAATAGTCCATGACCCTTACGGACTCAACAACCTCTCCAATATTTTTATATATTGGATTTGCCCAGCCGCCCGCGTTCATGCATACAGCGCCACCCACGGTGCCGGGTATTCCGACAAGCGATTCAATGCCGCCGAGGCCTTTCTCGCAGCAGATATTCACCAGCTTAGGCAGGCTGAAGCCCGCGCCCACGGAAATTTTTTCCTTACTCACTTTTATATTTTTAAAGAAAGGAGCGCAAAGAGAGATGATCGCGCCGCGGTAGCCATTATCGCTCACAAGCAGGTTGGAACCGTTCCCTATGACAAAGACTGGGATCTTTTTGGCTTTGCAGATCTTCAGCACTCTCTTTAACTCTAATATATCGGCGGGCTCGACCCATATATCGGCGAGGCCGCCTATCCTTAAAGTCGTATGTTTTGACAAGCTCTCCCGTTCGGCAACCTTGCCTTTTATGCTATTCCTTAACTCATCGGCTATCTCTTCGGCGATCATATCGTTTTCCAATCTGTAGCTAAGCTCATCCGCAACTTTTTTTATGTCCCCGGCGCCTAATATCAAGACCATATCTCCGGATCTTTTTAAACTCATTATGGTATCGGCTATCTCTTCTTTAGGCAGCACAAGGACATCTGAAACGCCGTTCCCTTTCACCTTATCATATATGCTCTTTATGGATATGCCGTCTATGATGCTTTCGCTGGCAGCGTATATGTCGGTTAAAATTAATTTATCTACACCATTAAAGCACTTTCCGAATTCTTCCGCCAGGAATTTCGTCCTTGTATACCTATGCGGCTGGAACACCACGATAAGACGCTTGTTCTTCCAGTTCTTGCAGGCTTCTAAAACCGCTGATATCTCGGTAGGGTGGTGCGCATAATCATCTATGAGCATGACCCCGCCTGCCTGAGTTCTTAGCTGGAACCTTCTCTTGGCGCCCTCAAACTCCCCGGAGCCTTTAACGATATCATCAAAAGGTATCTCTGCGTAAATGCCCACGAGTATAGCCGCCAAGCAATTCAGCACATTATGTTTTCCGGGTATCTTTAGATATACTTCACCTAAGATCTTTCCTTCGTAAACACATTTAAAGGATGTATTAAAACCATCCATCCTAATATCTATCGGATATATATCGGCATCTTTAGAGAAGCCAAAGCTTGCCTTCCTTCCATTAAAACTGGCCATGACATCCCGCGTATTCGTGTCTTCGATATTATAAAAGACCGCGCCGCCGTCTTTTACGTTAGCGATAAATGACCGGTAGGAGGATTTTATATGGTCAATATCCTTATAGTGGTCCAGGTGCTCCATCTCAATATTTGTGATCACTGCGTAAAATGGCTTCAGCTCCAGAAAAGAGCTGTCGCTTTCATCGGCTTCCGCGACCGTGTATCTGCCTTTTCCGAGCCTGGCATTGCCTTTAAAATCCCGCACCTCTCCGCCGATTATAACGGTCGGGTCCAACCCGGCACTTTTCAAAATGACCGATATCAGGGAAGTAGTGGTCGTCTTCCCGTGAGTTCCGGTTATCGCTATACCATGTTTTTTATTAAATAATTTTCCCAGCACCTTCGAGCGATGTATTATTTTTATTTTGTGGCGGCGCGCCTCCTTTATCTCGGGATTGTCTTTCGCTATAGATGAGGAATAGACCAAGGTGCCGACTTCTGCTGATACGTTCGAAGGATGATGCCCTTGGAATATCTGCCCCCCCATGGATTCCAAACGTCTGGTTATATCGCTCGATTCCACGTCGGATCCCGAGACTTTATGCCCCATCTCAAGCAGGACCCTGGCGATACCGCTCATACCGATGCCGCCTATACCTACAAAATGTATCTTCTTTTTCTTATCAAACATGGTCACCTTTTATCTGTGATGGCTATAACTTCTTCCGCCATCTTATCGGCAGCTCCGGGAAAACTCAAAGACTGCGCAGCCTTAGACATGGCATCTCTCTTATCCTTGTTATGTAAAAGGTCTATTATAACATCTTTTAAGCGATCGGTGGAAAGATCGGTTTCATCGATCCTTATGGCCGCGCCTTTCTCAACAAATACATTAGCATTTTCTGCCTGATGGTTCATCGCGAACCTATACGGCACCAGTATCATAGGTTTTGCAAAAAACGCCAGCTCGAATACCGCCGACGCCCCGGACCTTGTCAGCACAATATCTGAACCGGCGTACGCCTCTTCAATACGGTCTATAAAAGAATAGACCCTGTTCTCGATGCCCATCTCTTCGTAGGCCTTCATGGCGGGCTCATAATCCTGAACGCCTGTGATATGAATAACCTGTATAATCTTCTTTTCGGTATAATTGAGGTGCGACAGTGTTTTTACAAATGTATCGTTTAAAAAGCGCGACCCCTGGCTGCCTCCCGCCACAAGTATTGTGAACTTATCCGGATTCAAACCAAACCCTTTCAGGCCGAGGACCTTAAGGCTGCTCGTCCTGTCGGATTTTTCTATCAGATCACGCAGGTCCTGCCTTATCGGGTTCCCTGTCACCACCGCTTTAAGCGCGTCTTCATTCATATATCTTTTCGTAGCTTCAAAACTTAACGCTATCTTGTTGACGAATTTAAAGAACATCTTATTGGAACGGCCTGGAACGACGTTCTGTTCGTGAAGAATTTTGGGAAGGCCGAATAGGCAAGCGAAACATAGGACGGGACACTGCACATAGCCTCCAAAACCGACCACGACATTCGGCCTATATAAGATCATTATAAAAAAGGCCTTAAGGGTGTCGAGAAACAATCTGAAAAAAAACGGAATGATCTGCAAAGAGATCTTATATGGCAATTTATTCGCGGAGAGCAATTTATATCGAAAATTTTCTTTTTCAAATATCCGCCTGTCAAGCGCCTTGTCGCTGCCTACAAACAATATGTCGATATTCTTCGCGTTCTTCTTTAAAGACTCCGCCAATGCGATCGCGGGAAATATATGCCCGCCGGAACCTCCGGAAGCGATAAGCACTTTCATCAATGAGCCTCGCATGATTTGGATATATTTAGCAAAATACCGACCGCCATAAGATGGAATATCAGTCCGCTGCCTCCGTAACTTATAAAAGGCAGGGGCAGGCCCTTAGTAGGCAGCGCGCCTGCCGTGACCCCTATGTTGATCATCGCCTCTATGGCTATTAAAGAAACTATCCCGATGGCAACAAGGCTTTCGAACTTATCGGTAGCTTTAAATGCTACCTTCATCCCCTGCCATACAAATAATATGAAGAGCACGATTATCGAAGCGGCGCCTACGAACCCCAGCTCTTCTCCGATTATAGAAAATATAAAATCTGTATGCGATGCCGGAAGATAAAAAAGTTTTTGTTTCGATTGTCCGAGACCGACCCCGAAAGGCCCTCCGGAACCCAGCGCCACAAACGACTGTATTATCTGGAACCCCGCCCCTTTTTTATCGGCCCAAGGATTCAAAAATACCATCATACGCTTCCTGCGGTATGGTACCCGGAAGAGCAATAGATACAACGCAGGAAGGCTGGCTAAAAACGACCCTATTATATATGACACGTTGATCCCGCTGACGAATAACATTATAAGCGTTATGAGAGATATCGTTACGGCAGTGCCGAGATCAGGCTCCAGCAGGACCATTCCCACGACGACACCCAGTACCATGATAGCCGGCAGATATCCGTGGACAAAGCTCTTCACCATTGAACCTTTTCTAGCAATAAAATCCGCCATATATACTATTACGACGAGCTTGGCCAACTCAGACGGCTGAAAGTTCAACAGGCCGAACTTGAACCATCTTCGCGCTCCGGAAGTCTCCCTGCCTATATGGGGTATCAAGACCAGGACCAGCAAAAATATCGTGAATATCAACGCCGGTTTCGCATAATGCCTCAGCTTGCTTATATCTATAGACATAGCCAAGAACATCATGACCATACCGGTCAATAGATATATGAGATGGCGCTTGAAGAAGTAAAGGCTGTCATCCATCTTCGAATACGCGTATATGGCGCTTGACGAATATATCATCACGATGCCTATGGCCAGCAAAATTATAGTTATTAAAAATATTGAACTTCTTGTGTCTCTCATCCCCTGTCGTCCCATCCTGTTTTTATTTAAAAGCCTTCAGCCCTTCAACCGCCTTCTTAAATACCTCGCCTCGCTCTTTATATGAACTGAACATATCAAAGCTTGAGCACATGGGCGACAACATGACGGCGTCACCCTTGTGAGCCAGAGAAGCACAGAGATGGACAGCTTCGAGCATGTCCTTGGCCACGTAAGTTGACGTGGCGCTTCCGAGAGTCTTCTGTATGGCTCCGGCAGCCTCTCCTATGAGCACCATATGTTTCACCCTCTCCTTTACGATATTTTTCACAAGCGCGTAATTACTCTTCTTGTCCTTACCGCCGGCTATCAATATGACCGGCTTGGAACAGGACTCCAGCGCCCTTTTAGTGGAATCCACAGTAGTGCCTTTAGAATCATCTATATATTCTACATCTTTTATGATGGCAACCGTTTCGTACCTATGCGGAAGGCCCTTAAATTCCATCACCGTGCGGCGGATCGAGGCCGGAGTTATGCCTGCCAGCATCCCGGCCAGGCTGGACGCCATCACATTTTCAACATTATGCAGCCCTTTTAATTTTATATCCGCAATATCGCAGATCTCGACCTCGCCTGACGAAGAAGCGCAGCACAGTTTTGTCCCATTTAAATAAGAACCGTTGGTATTTTTAAATCTGCTGTAAAACATGACCTTTGAACGGGCCAGTTCTTTCAGGCCCCTGATATTCTCGGCGTCATAATTCAGTATCAGCAGATCTTCACTGTCCTGATTTCTGAATAGATTCAGCTTCGCCTTGAAATAATCATCGAACCTGCTATACCGGTCCATATGATCATCCGTGATATTGAGGATGATGCCTATCCTGGGTTTAAATGATTCGATGCGCTCAAGCTGAAAAGAGCTCACCTCCAGGACGACCCATGTATCCTTCTTTATTCGGTTTATCTCGCCGCATAGTGAGTTGCCTATATTACCGCATACGATAACGTCTTTTAATTCGCTCTTAAGTATCCGGCCTATCAGCGTTGTGACGGTAGTCTTCCCGTTAGTCCCGGTTATTGCCAATATATTGCCCTTGCAATATCTGAAACCTAACTCCATCTCTCCTATGATGGGTATCTTTAGGTCAAGTGCCCATCTGATCACCGGGGACGTATCTTCCACTCCGGGGCTGACGACTACAAGCTGGCTAGTTTTCACAAAGCCTTCAGTATGCACTCCGATCTCAACGGCGATACCCTTGGCCTTAAGCGCATTTGCGTTTTTCCTGATGACATCAGAGTCTCCGGCATCGGTAGCCTTCACAATAGCGCCGAGCTCGTATAAAAGCAAAGCCGCGTTCAATCCGCTATTGCCGAGGCCTACGACCGTTACGGTCTTACCTTTAAGATCCATCAAAACGCCTCTATTGTAATTTTAGTGTAGCTAAACTGAAAAGCGCCAGCACGATAGATATTATCCAGAAACGTATCGTTATCTTCGATTCGGGCCATCCCAATAATTGAAAATGATGGTGGATGGGCGACATCAGGAATAATCTCTTCTTGGTAAGTTTATACCACGACACCTGCAATACCACAGAAAATGCTTCGATCACAAATATACCGCCCACCAGGAATAGGAGCAGTTCCTTCTTTATAAATATAGCCACCAGGCCCAGCCCGCCCCCTAAAGCCAATGCCCCGGTATCCCCCATGAATACGGTAGCCGGATAAGAATTGAACCATAAGAACCCTAATCCGGCGCCGATCATGGCTGCGCAGAATATGGTCAGCTCCCCCGAACGAGGCAGATAGAAGACATTAAGATAATCACTGAATTTAACGTTTCCAGCCACATAAGCCAATATGGCGTAAGACATGGCCGCCACAACGGTACACCCAACCGCCAAGCCATCCAGGCCATCGGTAAGATTTACGGCATTTGTAGCGCTGATGAGAACAAACATCACGAAAAGGATATAGAAGATCCCAAGATTGACAGCAAAATTTTTCATAAAAGGGATCGTCACTGTGGTGGGTATCGGGGTGAACATAGTAACGTAAACGGCTATGAGGATTCCGGCTACAGCCTGCGCCATAAGCTTCATCATGGGCCGCAATCCTAAGTTCCTCTTCTTTATGACTTTTATGTAATCATCTAAAAATCCAACCAATCCTAGCCAGGTAAATATGGCAAGGGTCCACAATATATATGGATTTGATATATCAGCCCAAAGCAGGGTCGACAATATTATCGATAGCATTATCAATATGCCGCCCATCGTAGGCGTGCCTTGTTTATGTTTGTGCAGATCGTGGAGAGATTCGACATGTTCCTTCCTGATATTCTGTCCAAAGTTAAGCTTTTTGAGCCAGGCTATGATCAACGGCCCGAATATTATCGATATGATAAAAGCCGTTACGCTGGCCATGACCGCGCGAAACGTTATATACTTAAATACGTTAAAACCGAACCAGAAGTCCTTGAGCTGATAAAACAGATAATAAAACATTCTCTTTCTTTCTCCGCCGTTTTTTGGATATTAAATATACGGGGGGCGTATCTATTTTAAATTGTCTATTACCGTCTCCATCCGCATGGATCTCGACCCTTTAAAAAGCACGACATCGCCCTTCGATACAACACCGTTCAAGATGCGGGCCATCTCTTTATGGTCGGCACAATGCCAGAGTCTCTTACTATTCATGCCTTCCTGCCGCGCCTTTACCAGCATATGCCTGGCGAGGGTGCCGAAAGTCAATAATCCGTCAACGTTAGATTTCGCGATGTAGCTGCCTATCTCTTCATGAAACCGCACACCCTGACTTCCCAGCTCAAGCATATCCCCGCTTACCACCCAGCGGTTCTTGGCCGGATACCGCTTAAGGACATCGAGCGCACTGATCATAGACAAAGGATTGGAATTATACGAATCGTCCAGCACATCAATACCGTTTATCTTCTTGCGGTTCAGCCTCATGGCGGTCTGTTTGAATTTGGATAAGGCATCCTGCATCTTATTAATATCGACCTTAAATTGCGACGCCGCGGTAATTGCCGCCAGGGCATTATAAACATTATGAAGCCCTAAGAGCCGAGTTCGAAATTCGAATTTTCCGTTAAGGAGAAAACGTATGCCGTCCCTGCCCAAGACTATATCGGACGCAATGAAATCGCTGCCGCGGCCTAACCCAAACTTAACGACCCTGAATCTTGCCGATCTTATCTTTCTGAGAAACCGGTCATCACCGTTGACTATAAGTCTTCCGCCGGGCTTCATGAACTCAAGGATCTCTATCTTGGCCCTATATACACCTTCCAGATCTTTCAGAAATTCCAAATGGGACGGACCTATATTGGTTATAACGGCCATGCTCGGGCGCGCTATTTCGCTCAAGCGGCGTATCTCTCCCGCGTGATTCGTGCCGAATTCCAATACGCAGATATCATGTGCAGGCTTCAATTTTAAAAGCGCCTGCGGAACTCCTATCTGATTATTCTTCGTTCCTTCATTCTTCAGCACCTCATAACATTCTGATAGGATGGCGGATAGAAGCTCTTTTACGGTAGTCTTGCCGTTGCTGCCGGTAACGCCTATAAGAGGTATTCCGATCTTCTTACGGTTTAACGCGGCTATCTCTTGCAGGGCCGACAAGGTATCGGCAACCTTTATGATGGTCTTGCCCGGCATCTTGTCATTAAATTTGCTGACGATAGCCGCTGAGGCGCCTTTATTAAAAGCGTCTCTTACGAATTTATTACCGTCAAAATTGGGGCCTTCGAGCGCTAAGAATATGTCCCCTTTACGGATCCCCCTGGAGTCCGTCGATATCCTGTCGAGGGCTATCTCAGAAGAACTATAGCCCGATAACAGACGCGCCTTGGTTATCTTTATTATTTCTTTTACCTTCATAATCCATCTTCTTTAATATATCTATCACAACCGACCTGTCGCTAAAAGGCATCACCTTATCCCTGATCACCTGATAGTCCTCGTGCCCCTTACCGGCAATTACCACCACATCATCTGCATCAGCCATCCGCAGCGCCTTCTCTATGGCAACGCGCCGATCAATCTCCACGCTGTAATTAGAGAACTGCCCCTCGATACCTTTCTCTATATCAAATATAATACATTCCGGCGGCTCAAACCTGGGATTGTCCGAGGTTATAACCACATCATCAGATAAGCTGCATGCGGCTTTGCCCATAGCGGGCCTTTTAGTCTTATCGCGGTTCCCGCCGCAGCCAAATACCGTTATTATCCTACGCCTGCCGACCTCTCTCAATAAAGTCAAAATATTCTTAAGCGCATCCTCCGTATGGGCGTAATCAACAAAAACCATAAAAGGCTGGCCCTGGTCTATCCTCTCAAGCCTTCCCGGCGCGCCGATCGATGAGTCAACGCCCTCCTTGACAGCATTTATATCTACACCAAAAACATGAGATACCGCAACGCTCGCTAATATATTAGATATATTATGTCTGCCCACCAGTTTCGTATCTATATCAAAAGTCCCTATAGGCGTACGCACCTTGAAAGCCGAGCCTTCCAGAGACAACCTGACATTTTCGGCCCTGACATCGGCCTTCTCGCTGAAACCATATGTTAAAATATTATCAGCTAGAGAATCTTTAAGAGATATAACCTTTTCGTCGTCGGCATTCAGTATTGCAAAACCGTCCTTCTTTAATGAATAAAATAGCTTGGCCTTGGCTTTGAAATAATCTTCCATATTCCTGTGATAATCCAGGTGCTCGCTGGTTATGTTTGTAAACACGGCCGCGTCGAATTCGATACCCTCAACCCTGCCCTGATCCAATGAATGGCTCGAGACCTCCAAAAACGCGTATTCAACTTTACCCTCCACCATTTCACGAAGCATTTTTTGCAGATCCCTAACTCCTGGCGTGGTATTTTTGGAAGGGATGACGCGATCTTTGATCCTATGGCTTACCGTACCAACCACGCCGGCCTCACACCCTGAACACTTTATTATATTTTCTAAAATATAGGTTATAGTGGTCTTGCCGTTAGTTCCGGTGATGCCCGCTATCTTTAACCGCTCTGACGGATGTCCGTAAAAGTTGGACGCGATAACGGAGAGGGCCTTCCTGGTATCTTTAACCAATATCTTGATCACAGTTTCAGGGGCTTCGAAATTGGATTCGGCCACAATAGCTTTCGCGCCTGACCTTATCGCATTATTTATGAATAAGTGCCCATCCACCGAATAACCTCGAACCGCCAGAAAGAGATCCCCTGGAGCGACAAATCTGGAATCATCCGTTATCCCGGTTACCCCAATGTCAAGGCCGCCGCGGTCTATCTTGCAATCGATGCCTTTTAAGATATCTCTTATGGTCATATCATCAAATCGGCACATTGGCCGCTTTCGCGTTCATATATTTCAGCGATTCATCTACGACATTTTTAAATACAGGCGCCGCAACATCACCGCCGTAATAGACAGGGCGCGGTTCGTCAACCGACACAACAACGGCCAGCACCGGATGCTCTACAGGGGCAAAGCCTATAAATGAGGCTATGAACCTATCGTGCGAATATGCGCCTTGGGTAACTTTCTGCGCGGTCCCTGTCTTGCCGCCGACATCATAATCTTCGATCCTGGCCTTTTTCCCTGTCCCCGTCTTAACGACCCCCATCAGGACACCCCTTACCTTAGCTGCGGTAAGCGGAGAGATAACCTTCTGCCTCACCTCCGGGGTGAACTCTTTCAATACATTCCCTTTATCATCTACTATCGCCCGAACGATACGCGGCTTTACCGAATATCCGTTATCAGCTATAACTGAAATAGCGCAAGCGAGCTGTATCGCGGTCGTCGTAACCTCCTGCCCCATCGGGATCGCGAACATGCTGACGCCCGACCATTTCGACAACGGCCTATTCATGCCGACGACTTCCCCCGGGAGATCTATATTGGACTTCTCATAAAATCCGAACAACTTCATGTATTTATACATCTTCTCCTGGCCTAATAGCGCAGCTACCTTAACGGTACCTATGTTGCTGGATTTTTCTATTATCTCCCTGAAGGTCATAGTACCATGAGGAGTATGATCGTGTAAAATACGTTTTCCTATCCTATATTCGCCATTTTCACAGTAAAACTTATCATTGAGATTGGCGGCGTTCTCCTCCAGCGCCGCGCTTGCCGTGACGATCTTAAAAACACTGCCCGGTTCAAAGAAATCGTTTATAGCCCTATTGCGTATGGATTCTTTTGATCTCGCGGCAACTTGGTTAAGGTCAAAATTGGGAAAGTTGGCTAAGGCGAGGACATCGCCTGTGCTTGGGTTCATCACTATTATCGTGGCGGCTTTGGCATGATATTTTTGATAAGCCTTGAGAAGCTCCCTCTCCGCTATATGCTGTATAACATCATCGACCGTCAATACGAGATTAAAGCCATTTTTTGGAGATATGAAATCATACTGGTAGGACTCGATCACCTTCTGTTTAGCATCCCTGGCGGATATAATACATCCGTCTTCGCCCTTTAAGTATTTGTCATAATACAATTCGATACCCTCCTGCCCCAGATTATCAATATTGACCGATCCTATAACGTGGCAGGCCAGGCTCTTGTTCGGGTAAAATCTTTTAGACTCCCGAACTATCCCTATCCCATCGATGCGAAGTTTCTTTATACGAGAGGATTCATTCGGCGTTATCTTTCGTTTGATCCAGACGAAACCTTTATCTTTAGCCAAACGAAGCCTTATAGAACTTTCCTTTATGTCTAATATATCGGAAAGTTCACGCGAGGCAAATTTTTTATTTTTTATTAAACGGGGATTGGCAAAAACAGAATCGCTATTTAAATTAATAGCCAAGACGCGCATATTGCGGTCGTATATAGTCCCTCTCTTGGCAGGGACGTCGAGCGAAACTACATGCTGTTCATTGGCAAGCTTAACATATTGATCATGACGAATGACTTGGAGATAAAAGAGACGGAGTAGTAGACCCGCTAAGGATAGGAGAAAAAAAAGGAAGACTGTTAATTGCCTAACTCGAAAGATTCCGCTGTGCACGAATTTAAGAATTCCTTAAAACTAATATTTTAATCGGTCCATCGCTAAAATGGCATCCGAGTAAAAATTTATAAATTACAAACCCATCATGTAAACAATGGGTTGTTATTAATCTTACCGTTCATTGGCCTGGGCTTCGGCTCGCGGAGTGAAAATGTCTATAGTCCGCAGCATATTACCAAATTGCTCCAAAGCGCTTGCCCTGACATGCTCCACTTTCCTATCGGCCGATAGATATCTGGCAGATTTTATGACCTGAGCGCGTCTAGGGAAACTTACGTCTATATTTTTTGAGACTAAAACCTGTTCCAGCCTTGATGGAGACTCTAAATTGTCAATATTATATACTACTATCTCGTTGTGGTCAAGCATATCACGGAGCTTAGTTTCTTTTCGCTCAATCGCATAGCTCAGCTTCACAAGCTCTATCTGTTGATGAACATATAATAGGGCTATAAGTGTTATTATTCCTATCGATGTAATTGCCCTGGAGATCCTCATCTTCTCTATATCCTTTCAGCGGCCCTGAGCTTAGCACTGCGAGCTCTCGGGTTTTCTCGAACCTCGGCATCTTGAGGGGTCATAGGTTTTTTTGTGATCACCTTGAGTATGCCGAGCCCCGCATAAGCCTTAAATAACCTTTTTACTATCCTGTCCTCTAAAGAATGGAAAGAAATGACGCATATTCTTGCTCCGATACCTAACCATGAAACAGCGCTCTTTATCCCTTCTTGCGCCGCGGCCAACTCATCATTAACCGCTATCCGCAGAGCCTGGAACGTTCTGGTGGCCGGGTCTATCTTACTCTTTCTATATGAAAACCCTACCGCCCTACGCACGATCTCAGCAAGCTCGTGCGTAGTCTCTATCGGTTTTGTTTCCCGTTCTAAGATTATCCGCCGCGCCACTTTTCTGTAAAATCGTTCTTCGCCAAAAGTATTTATAATTTCAGCGAGGTCATTTTCGCGGTATCTATTAACAATGTCATATGCCGTTATGTCCAGTCTGGCATCCATCCTCATATCCAGCCTTGCATCATGTCTTATGCTGAACCCCTTGGTGTTCGACTCGATCTGATACGAAGAAATGCCGAGATCAAATAACGCGGCATCCAATTGCTTGACCTTCTCCTCGGATAGTACCTTATCAAGTTTTCTGAAATTCTCATTTATCAATTTGAAAGAGCCTGCATAGCCGGCCAGCTTATTAGCCGCTATATCTATGGCCTCTCGGTCGGCATCCAAACCTATCAGGCGGCCCTGAGGGCCGATCTTCTTAAGGATCTCCTCCGCATGCCCGCCGCCGCCTACCGTCGCGTCCAAGACTATTTGTCCGGACTTTAAATTCAAAGATCCGATCGCTTCATTGATCATTACCGACTGGTGCACGGCTTTAAACCACTTTCGAAATAGTATATCATTTAATTTTCAAAATAAAAGCCGGATCAGCAAAATTATAAGAATTTTGTCTGTATGCCCGACCTTCTAAAAAACAGTTTTTTATAAAGATAATTATCCATCCCTATGTAAGACGGACTGCAATTTAGAGCTCTTACTTTTTTCAGCCTTTCGATGAAGACATCGATCCCAACACTGTCATATGCCTCTTCTTTCTTCGCGGCCTTTATCTGTCTCGAGCCCATATATCCACCCCCTTTACTCTACCTGATCCATCAATTTCTCGGCTATCTCTTCAAAAGAATCTTTTGAGCCTGCATAGTAATCGCGCCATACGTCCTTAGCCCATACCTCGATCCTGTTAGAAACGCCAATTATCATAACATCCCTTTTTATCTCGGCAAATTCCTTTAGATATTTCGGCACAAGCACCCTGCCCTGCTTATCGAATTCCATCTGCGCGGCGCCGGAAAAATATAATCGGTTAAATTTTCGTGACTCGGATTTAGTAAACGATATGGCTCTGAATTTAGACTCCTGAGCCTTCCATTCATTTTCGGTAAACAAAAAGAGGCACTTGTCCAGGCCTCTGGTGATATAAAGTTTCTCTATGCCATATTCCTTGAATGGTTCTCGGAATTTGGATGGTATTATGAGCCTGCCCTTGTTATCTATCGAATGCTCATATTCACCATAAAACATTTAGCATCCTCCACTTTAAACCACTTTATACCACTACACGCCATAAAGTATACACTAGCACTATACTTTTGTCAAGAATTTGTACTATAGATAAATATATAATAATAAAAAAGGGGCAGCGATCACGCTGCCCCTTATAAATATACGGCCTGCCAACGTATCTTAAGAGCAAATCTGTAAGCCGAGTTCTGTCTGATCTTGATAATCAAGACGAGGTGTTCATCTATCTTGCCCATAGATTGCTCTATGGGTCGAGCGACCTTACCCGTCCCGATACCGACGTTTTCGGTAGAAGCGAGCCGCTTCTGGATCGGGACCTATTTGGTCTTGCTCCGCGTAGAGATTGCCGCGTTTCACTTCCGGCGGATTGCTCCGCCTTACTCGTCTCTGTGGCTCTCGCTGTCCTCGTTTTCATTTTAGACAACGACCCCGAAAATCTAAAAAAGGATCCTCGGGATTATCCTCATCTTTCGATGGACGGCCGTTAGCCGTTACGCCGCTCTCCGGAGCTCGGACTTTCCTCCCGGGCGTTGAACGCCCGAGTGAACACCCAATTTGCTTTTAAGATACGTTGACAGGCCATAAATTCAACGTCTATTGTGAAAGAACCTAGAATAAACTAGAAAGATTTATTGCCTTATTCGCTAGTTTATCGGCCTCTTTATTCTTAGATCTTTCGATATGCTTTATCTCGAAAGAATTAAATCTTTTTAAAAATCCAAGCGCACGCTCAAACAAAGGCTTGATGTTGGAATCCTTTACCCTATACTCGCCGTTCAGTTGTTTTGCCACAAGCTCGCTGTCAAGATACGCCACTATCTCGTTCGATCCCATAAGGAGAGATTCCTCGAGACCATTGAGCAGGGCATTGTATTCGGCTATGTTGTTCGTTGCCTCGCCTATGTATTTATATATCTCTTTAACCTTCTTCTTTTTCGCATCCAATATCACGACGCCTATTCCTGCGGGGCCGGGATTACCTTTGCTGCAACCATCGGTATAAATATAAAATTTTTTAATCTTCAACGTATAGTATCCTCGTACAATTCTCGCAAAAAACTATATCTTTTTTAATCTTCACCTCATTTATTACTTGAGGCGGCATTATGCGAAAGCAGCCCTGGCAGGAGTCTTGGGATATCTTCACCACCGCCAGACCGTCTTTACTATTAAGTATCCTCTCGTACTTCGCCAGGAGCGTGGACTCAACCTTTGCCGCAAGTTCCGCGCGCTGTTTACGATACTTATCCAATTCTATTTTTATGCGGCCGGCCTCTTCATTTAATTTTTTCTTCTCTTCGCTGAGAACGCCTTCTTGCTTTTTTAAAAAATCTTTTTCGGCGGCGATCTCCTTATTCTCCGCATCTATTTGATCAAAAAACTTGAGGATATCCTCTTCTATGATCGAGCTGTCGGCCCTGACCCTGGCGATCTCTTCCTGCATCGCGCTGTATTCTTTATTGGTCTTCAATTGATAAAGCTGCGATTGATACTTCTTTATGGTATTCTCTTTGGCCTCCAGATCGCCTTCCCGCTCTTTTCTCTTGACCTGTATGACCTTCAGGGCTTCTTCTAGTTTTTTCAGATGAGCCGATTTTTCTTTGAACTCGGTCTCCATCTGACCGATCTTTTCCGGTATGGCGGACAGATCGCCATCAAGCTTCAATATCTGGGTATCCAAGTCCTGTAATTCGACAAGCACCTTGATCTGTTCTGCAAGATTTACCATTATAAGATATCACCTCTCATAGGTTCTGTACGCCTGACCAATTCCTTCCCATGACCCTATCATAGAACAAACTGCTTATCGCCAATAATTATGGTGGGCACTAGAGGAGTTGGTACTCCACTCGTAATACTCGTTTCGTACCGGCCAAATTTCTTTCGCCCAGAGGTCTATTCCTCCCGTTGGTCGGCGAAATTTGGCTTCACCTCCTCCGACCATTACCATATAAGAAAACTGCTTATCGCCAATAATTATGGTGGGCACTAGAGGAGTTGAACCTCTGACCTCTGCGATGTGAGCGCAACGCTCTAACCAACTGAGCTAAGTGCCCCATAAAATCGTATCGTATACTATTTTACCGGATCCTTAAAACATTGCCGCAAATTCATCAAAATCTACGGTAAAATTTTTCGAGACACCTAAATAACTTTCGGCACTTTGCCCTTCCGCCTAAGGGGAAGGAAATATTAGGGAAATCTACTATATGCGACTGTCTTCTTAGATGCAGCCCCTCGTTGCCATACGTACACTGCCGCAACTCGGGACAATTTTCGCTACCTTCAGATTACGGCGAAAATTGGTGGGCCCACAAGGATTTGAACCTTGGACCAAGAGATTATGAGTCTCCTGCTCTGCCAGGCTGAGCTATAGGCCCACGCGATATGTAATTTGAAAAATTATTATATCTAATTTAGCGAAAGCTGTAAAGATGATTTTTCCGCGGAAAGGTTCGCTTGAACTATTCCCCTATGCCTGCTGAGAGAAAATTCTTCAATTTTCTGGATCTGGTAGGATGCCGTAATTTTCGCAAGGCCTTCGCTTCTATCTGTCTGACGCGTTCTCGCGTTACTTTAAAAACAGCGCCGACTTCTTCAAGGGTCCTGGGGTAACCGTCTCCTATGCCAAAACGCAAGCGAAGGACTTTCTTCTCTCTTTCCGTCAAAGTGTTAAGCACGTCATCCATCTGCTCTTTAAGCATAGAATAAGCGGTTGCGTTGGCGGGCGATATTGCGCGCTTATCCTCGATGAAATCACCAAAGTGCGTATCTCCTTCGTCGCCTATCGGCGTCTGCAGAGAGATCGGTTCTTGAGCTATCTTCAGTATACCTCTGACCTTATCAACCGGCATGCGCATCTTATGCGCTATCTCTTCAGGCGTCGGCTCTTTTCCATTCTGCTGTACAAGGGCCCTTGAGACCTTTATCAGCTTGTTGATGGTCTCCGTCATGTGGACCGGAATGCGGATGGTCCTTGATTGGTCAGCTATGGAACGCGTTATCGCCTGTCTTATCCACCAGGTCGCGTAGGTTGAGAATTTGTATCCGCGCTTATATTCAAACTTATCCACCGCCTTCATCAAACCTATATTGCCTTCCTGTATAAGGTCAAGGAACGAGAGCCCCCTATTGGTGTACTTCTTGGCTATGCTCACAACGAGCCTAAGATTTGCGGCCACAAGTTCTTTTTTGGCTTTATTGAATTTAGCTTCGGCATGCTTGATCAGCTTAAACCGTTCTCTTATATACTTCACCGGTTCGCCGAATTCATTCAGTATATGTTTTTTGCGCTTAAGAAGCTTCTTCGCCTCTTCCCTGTTCCCTTTGCCTTTAATCCTTTCGAGGCGGCTATCCAGCTTGGACAGCTCTTCGATATTTTCCTCTATCTTCTTCACCACATCCTCAACCACATACATGGAGAGGTTCATATTCTTAATCAGCTCAGCTATGCTGGAATTATTCCTGGCCTTGCGCAGACTGGCAGCTATCTTGATAAGTTTCTTATTAAGCTTTGTTCCGCTGATCGATATATCTACATTCAAAAATTCTTCAACATTGACCTCTTGGTTCGTCACACTGTTGATGACCTCCAAGGCCTTGGTCTTCAAAAGTTTTATCTCACAGACGGCGTCCCTGAATTTGCCTTCCGCGTCTTTTATGCGTTCGGCTATCTCGATCTCTTCTTTTCTGGTGAGAAGCGGTATCTGGCCCATCTGCCTCAGATACATTTTTACGGGATCGTCGATCTGCACCAGCTTGGATATCTCTTCTTTCTCGACCACCTCCGGCTCTTCCTTTTTATCTTCAGCGCCCTCCTCACCATCTTCCTTTGCGAGCTCTTCTTCGCTGTCAACGAGCTTGATATTCTCGTCTCCAAGTATCCCCAATATCTCATCTATCTCTTCGGATGAAACTATATCCACCGGCAATATGTTGTTCACTTCCTCAAAAGTGAGATGCCCCTTCTCTTTTCCCAGGGCTATAAGCTCGGTTATCTCTTTCATCCGCTTCTTCTTCGACCCGCTCTCCTTTTCAGACGCAGGCCGAATTTTCACGGAATCCTGAACGGCGCTTTTCTTAATAACAGCGTCGTCTTTTGACGATCTATCAGATTTTTTACGATTCATATTTTTCTTGACCATTTATACCTTACCAATTTTTACAAGGTTATGAAATTCTTCAACGAGTTTATTTTCCAGCGCCTCATCTTTATTTTTATGAGCCATCTTTATCTCGTCCTGCAGCCTATTGAGCCTGTCTTTGACGGCATCCTTCTTAATCCTGGATACGCATTCAGCCAAGGCCTTCTCCTTATCGTCCATCGTCTCCAGTATGCTGACCCCTTCCGATATCAAAGCAGCGGCCTCTGTGCTATTATTCAGGTAATTTATAAGTCTTGACGGCGTTATCTCCTTATTCTCCTTATGCAAGGCAAACGCCGCCGCCATCACGTCTCTAACAGAGGTGCTCTTCACCTCGTCCAAAGATATGCCGCTCTCTATCCTGTCTATAAAACTAGCTCCTTCGAAAAGAAGGGCCAACACCACTCGTTCAGCGCTCGTAGAGTCCTTCTTCACCTCAACCGGCACTACAGGATATTTCTTTTCGATATACTCGGTCCGAACCTTCTTCAGTTCTGACTTTATAGCGTCTTCATCTACCGATAAACGTTCGGCCAGTTTCTTTATCAAACCAGATTTCAACACGGCGTTGCTTATCCTGGATATCGTAGGCAGCATTTCACTTACTATATTAGCTTTGCCGTTCATGGTGTTCTGGTTAAAACGCCGCGCCAATTTATCAAATTTATATTCGAAAACATTCTTACTGGACTTCATCAGCTTGATGAAATCCTCAGTTCCGAACTTTCTTATATAGCTATCTGGATCCAGACCTGCCGGAAGCTCCGCTATATACACATTCACATCTTCACTTATGAAAAGATCCAGGCCTCTCAGGCTGGCGGCCTCGCCGGCCTCATCTGGATCATAGACCATCACAACGGTCTTGCCAAACCTCTTTAGCAGCTTTATCTGTTCGGACGTCAATGCGGTGCCGAGCGTGGCTATTATATTCTGCACACCCGCCTGATAAGGCACTATGAAATCCAGATACCCCTCGACTATCAGGGCGTGCCCGCTTTTTTTTATATGCTCTTTACTAAGATTGAGGCCGTATAAATTTTTCCCTTTTGAATAGATTATCGTCTCGGGTGAATTCAAATATTTCGGCAGGCTGGAGTCAAGCACCCTGGCTCCAAAACCCAGCACCCTGTCCTTCAGATCTATTATCGGGAATGTTATCCTGTTCCGGAATCTATCGTAATGCCCGCCCCTATCATTAGGTATAATAAGCCCGGCCTTTTCAAGCAGCGCAGCCGAGATATTTTTGGTTTTAAAATAGTTGATCAGGCCGTCCCATGACAACGGCGCATAGCCTATCTTGAGCTTCTTTATGGTATCTTCAGCCACTCCCCTCGTAGCAAGATAGTCCTTGGCCGCAGTATTAGCGGACAAGCGCAATTGAAAAAATTGGCATGCCATTTCATTGATCTCATAAAGATGATTTGCCAAAGAGCCGAGTTCATCCGACTGCCGCGAAGATCTCGGCAAAACGACGCCTGCCTTTTTAGCCAAGATCTCGACCGCCTCCGGAAACTGAATATTCTCATATTTCATCACGAACGAAAATACGTTACCGCCGGCGCCGCATCCAAAACAATGATATATCTGTTTCTCTGCGCTAACGATAAAAGACGGCGTCTTTTCGTTGTGAAACGGACAATTTGCCTTGTAACTTCTACCTATCTTTTTTAAAGACACATAGCCGGATATCACTTCGACTATGTCGACATTATTCTGTATCTTTTCAATAATATTTTCGGGTATAGGCATCTACCGCTTCACTCTTAAAAAACCCGAACAGGGTATTATTTTAAGTTTCTCTGTCTTTTCGATCTCGTCAAGGATCAGGTTCAAGCCAAAATTATCGCTGGCGATATGACCGGCTATTACGATATTGACAAATTCGCTCTTCGCCATCTTGAAATGCGCCTCGCTGAGATGCATAGCGATTATCGTTCCGACGCCGGCCTGGGAAAGCCTTGGGAATATCCTCTTGGGCCCTTCGGTCCCGCCCGTCATGTCGACAAATATCTTCCCCGGATCCTTATCGGGATCTCCTGCCAATAAGCGCGGACCGGCATCTTTTTTGATCGCATCGGCATATTCCGGAATCGCATTCAATGTCTTTATTATCTGTGAAAGTTTTTTAGGTCTACTCTTGTCAAACAACCTTTGCAGGTAATCCGCAACATGGTTATCGGCAGGTGTGTGCACGCACATGTAAGGGATGTCAAGCAGTCTCGCAATGTCAACGCTTCGCGAATGATTTGCCGCTGATATAGATCTCCTGACTTCATCCATCCTCTCTTTTAAAATATCATTTGCGATATCAAAAGGGATCCCAAGCTTCTTAAGCTGAAACGCCTGAATCTTCATGACATCATGCAGCCGAGACCATGCCGCACCCTCGGGATGATGGGTCAAAACCAGATCGATCGAAGCGCCGCCGCGATTCAAGCGGTCCGCGAGCAGTATCTCAGGGCCTTCCATGTCTATCCCGGCCATAACCGTCTTGACCTGAGATTCCGGATCACCGTATAGTATCCTGGTATCTGAATATGGATTTCTAAGCCTGTCCATATCAAAACGGTTTCTCTCGAACCTGCTGAGCTTCTTGAATTCTTTGGCGGCTTTGGCGAGCTCTTCCCTTATCTCTTTCGGTGTGCGCGGATCTTTCTCGATGCCTTTTTTAATGATAGAATCGTAAAGCTTACCTAATTTCATCAAAAGTCCTTTTCAATTTTTATTGGGCTAAAGATAATGAAATGGTTTGTGAAGAATCTGTGTTTTTACAGACTCTTCTCCCAAGCCGGGGGTTTACTCTTATAATCAACTATCGGTTTATTGGCTCCAATAGATTTATCGGCTAATATCCTGCCAACCAAACTACCTTTCTCTACGGAAGGCGCGCTCTCCGCCAATGGCAGCATCCTCATCAGATTATCATAGATGAAAGGACCGACACCGACCACATACACCCCGGTCACCGACCTCTCCCGCATAGACCATTGGAGGTAAGGCAGAGGCATTAAAGCCAATGTAATTAGGATCATGCTGGCGACTATGACCGCCCTAAAGGCACCTATGATGATCCCTCCGAACTTTTCTATCACAGGATGCCACGTGACCTTAATAATGCTGTCCAAAAGCAGTTTCGCGAATTTCAAAACAAAACCCATGGCAAGAGCTATGGCAATAAAACTGACAAAGTTCAGTAATTCCAAAGGTATCTTTATATTATGATGTATGACATAGGCCATCTTCTCATAAAGATATAAATCGCATACAATGGTCGCGATGGAACCTATGAACGGAAAGATCTCATGGCTCAGCCCTTCCTTGAAAGCACTGAAAACGATCCGCAGGACTACAATAAGGACTAAAAGATCTACCCAGTTTGCCCTAGTGAATATTTCCACCAATATACCCCTTTCAAGGAAAAGAGTTAGAAGTATATCATAAAACTATAGGGTTGTCAAGGCAAGCCGGCAGCTGGATTTTAAGGCATTTTTTCGATTATTTTGCAAAAAAAGGGAGGTTCTTTATGGAACCTCCCTCTTAAGAACCTCTCAAAAGACTATTTTAAGCGTTATGGAGTCTGGATTTCAAAAATCTTGACTCTAACGAAGCTATGTCGCGGCTTATTTCGCTGGACATCTTCTTTGCCTTTCGATACGTCAAATACCTGGAAATCTTCTTGCCAAAAGCATTATAAAACCTTCTCGTAGCTGTGTACGGCATATTACCCTCCTGTTAAATTACGCTAGCCTTAAAGAAACGAACCTTAAAGGAATGTAAAAAGGCTATGGTATATACATCCTTATTTATTACCGCATAGAAAGTCCCGGCGATCTTACACATCACTTTATCCTCGCAAACATCGTCATTATGCTCTTTATATATATAAAAATTCCTCTTGCCAGCTATTGCTATGTCGTTTTTACAGTTAAGCCATTTCTGGACATCTTCATAAGTCTGGAGATGTGTTATATCCTTAATAAAGTAAAAGCATCTCCTCTCCGTCTTGGCCATTACCCCATTTCTCTCGAACATCTCTTTCAGGGTGATGTCCTTTTTTCGGGAATTTACCGAAGTTAGGTTCTTAAATACCATTTCTCTCATATTGGCCTCGTGCTAAATACTTTTTAAAACATTTTATTTATGCCAGAAAAAAAATATCCCTTGCTATAAGTATACTTTATTAGTCAAACAAGTCAATAATGATAAACTACCTTTTTTGAATACTAACTTTTCTGTCTATTTTCCGTTGCTTTTAAACAGATTCGTCTTCTTCTCTTCTCTCTTTATAAGCCGGCGTATGTTGTCTTTATGCTTATATATACTAATGATGCAAATAACTGTCCCAATTAATGTTGTGAAAACTGGCGTATTTAAGATAGCTGCTATTATCGGAAATGATATCATTGCCGAAATCGAGGCAACAGATATATATTGGCTGATCGCAAAAGCGATGATCCATACCACCACAGATGGTAAAAGAGCGAGCGGTGCTATCACTATGCCTACACCAAGAGTTGTAGCAACACCCTTTCCTCCACGGAACTTTAAAAATACCGGCCATATATGTCCGCACACTACTACAAGACCGAGAAAAGCGCGATAAAAATTATAGTCGAAATCGATGTCGAAAGAATAGAAAAAATTGGTCAGTACCGTTACTACAAAAACACCCTTTAGGATATCAACGATCAGGGTGATCAAGGCGGGAAGCTTGCCTACGGACCTGAAGACATTGGTCGCTCCGGCATTTTTTGAACCAACCTCCCTTATATCAATACCTTTAAAATATTTCGCCAATATGTAGCTGGTTGGGAAAGATCCTATCAGATACGCCAAGAGACTTGATAATATAAGGATGAAACCAGAAACGATCATGATCAGCCCCTCCTCGGAGTAGAATGATTTTCGTTAAGCAATTTGCTTCCCTTCATAACATAATCCATCCCGGAAAGGATGGTTAACACCGCCGCGGTATTCCATAGGATGTATGAATATTTTAATTGCGTCAACACCCCGACTATTGTGATCATCTGGAAAAAAGTGGTGATCTTGCCGATCACGCTGGGCGATACTTTAAGGTCCCCGCGCGTCATATAAACAATTATAGAACCCAGGACTATTATGGCGTCGCGCGATATGACTATAATAGTTACATAGGGCGGAAGCCTCACCCACGCCGGGACAGTATTCACCATCGATAGGCAGATATAAGCGCTCGTCAATAAAAGTTTGTCGGCGACCGGGTCTAATATAGTACCTAGCCGCGTCTTCTGTTTTAATGTCCTGGCTATGAAGCCATCCGCACCGTCGGATAATATGGCTAATGTGAAAAATATTAACGCTATGTCTATCCGTGAATAGACTATCGAGGCAATGAAGAATGGTATTAAGATGATTCTGCTTATGGATATCTTGTTCGCAAGATTCATAGAATGCTCTTTTCGCTACTTCATCACCTTCATCCGATACGGAGGCCAGTATACGAATATGACGTTTCCTATCAGATTCTTTTTGGGGACGAAACCCCAATATCTGGAATCCCTGGAACTGGCGCTATTATCGCCAAGCGCAAAATAGCTGTCTTTCGGAACTGTTATCTTTTGAAAATCTTTTCCATAAGCACCGCCGTTATAGTAATAGATCGATTTAATGGAAGACGGTTCTTCTAATTGCTTGCCGTCTATGAATATCTTTCCATCTTTTATCTCAACGGTCTCGCCGCCTAAGGCTATCAATCTTTTGACAAAATCTTTTTTCGGATCTTCCGGAGAAACGAATACTATTATATCGCCTCTATTCGGCTGCCTTACGGCCGGCAGGCGGATATCCGTGAACGGAATCCTCACTCCATAGATAAATTTATTTACGAATATCCTATCTCCTACCTGAAACGTAGGTATCATGGAACCGGAAGGTATCTTAAATGCCTGGACCACAAACGTTCTTATCAATAAAGCTAGAACGGCGGCTATCAATATCGATTCCACCCATTCTCTCAGCTGGCTCTTCGGATAATTTTTATTCATTTTATTTTCCATTTCTCTTTAAGCTTTTAACGCGGCAAAGAAGGCTTCTTGAGGGATATCTATCTTACCGAACTGCCTCATCTTCTTCTTACCCTCTTTCTGCTTTTCCCAAAGCTTTCGCTTGCGGGTTATGTCGCCGCCGTAACACTTAGCTGTAACGTTCTTTCCTACCGCCTTGATGGTCTCTCTGGCTATTAT
>Ga0265297_10002707_pt1 | contig 34826 bp, 26 predicted proteins | sample Munlanlwell13791_FD_192502 | JGI IMG/M metagenome (GOLD analysis project Ga0265297, IMG submission 192502) | Leachate microbial communities from a municipal landfill in Southern Ontario, Canada - Leachate well 137-91 | ecosystem: Engineered > Solid waste > Landfill > Unclassified | place... | reverse complement strand
AGTGAACGTTGGTCCGATCTATATTAATGAGAATGCCCAGACCGAAAGTACCGCGCCAGCCGCGCCAGTGGATAATACCCCAGTCAATCAGCCAGTTGAGCCAGTTACGCCAGTTAATCCCTAAGTTTTACCATTAATTTAAGCTGGGCCTGGACGGCCTAGCCTAAACTAACGAAACAGTCTATGAAAATTGTTATTAGAGGTAAATATTTGCTGCTGGCCTTATTGGTGTTAGTGATTTTGGTTATTATTGGTGGGTCGGTCTATCTGTATTTAGCTGGTCAAAAACTAGCTAGTCAAGACACCTATCAGGCCGTGTTTTTGATCAACGGTCAGGTCTATTTTGGTAAAATTATTGAGCAGAACAGAGAAAATGTGATGTTGACCGCGGTCTATTATCTCCAGAACAAAACTACTACCGCTGATGTTAATATTAATAGCAGTGATAGCAAAAACGATTGGACTCTCGTCAAACTAGGGAGTGAGTTTCATGGTCCAACCGATCAAATGGTTATCAACCGTGATAATATCTTGTTTATTGAAGAGCTGCGTTCTGATTCGCGGGTAATCCAGGCGATTTCACAAAATCTTAATCAAGCTAGTCAATAGTTAAAAATAGTTAAGATGTTATGATCCCAAACATCAAAAAAATTAGTCTTATTCTGGTTTTGTTGTCTTCTTTTATTATCGTAGTTTCTGGTGTCTCGGCTATGCAGAGCACTCATTTCCAGATTGGTTGGGATGCTTTTAGCGTTGGTGGCAGTGAGAGCGGCTCCTCGACACATTATCAGTTGCATGATACTAGTGGCGAGGTCGGCCCAGGTGGATCAACCAGCACTAACTATGATTTATTAACCGGTTATCGGGCTGGTGAAGGGGATATTATTAGAGAGTGTAATGATGGAGCAGATAATGATGGCGACGGTTATACAGATTTTCCGGCTGACTCTGACTGCGATTCATCCATGGATGACAGTGAGAGTGGTGGCGGGCCGCATTATCCAGCTTGTAGCGATGGTCTTGATAATGATAGCGATGGCAAAATCGATTATCCAGCTGACCCTGGTTGTTATGGCGCTGACGACGAGGATGAGTCTGATCCGTTTATAGTTGTTCCCTTACAATGTAACGATGGTCTGGATAATGACGGTGATGGCCGGATCGACTATCCGGCTGACCCTGGTTGTGCTTCCGCTGGTGATAATGATGAGAACGATTCGTCAGCAACTTATCAATGTAATGACGGCGTTGATAATGACAGTGATGGCCGGATCGACTATCCGGCTGACCCTGGTTGTAGTTCGTCCACGGATGATATCGAGCTGTCTCAGTGCGCTGATGGTCTGGATAATGATGCCGACGGCTGGATCGACTATCCGGCTGACTCGGGTTGCGATGGGTTATGGGATGATAATGAGTCAATTATTCCGCAATGTTCCGATGGTATTGATAATGATGGCGATAGCCTAACCGATTACCCAGCTGACCCTGGTTGTGCATCAGCTAGTGATGATTCAGAAACTAACTTGATAATCGTCAACCCGCCGGTGGTCAGTAATTTTTCTATCACTAGTATTGTTTCAGTCGAGCCTGGTTATTATGAACAAAGTGAGCCGGCGCCAGGTGCTGATGAGTATTATTTAGTCCAGATGTCTGCTAATAGCCAAGATAATTCTGCTGATTTTAAAGAAGTTAATTTTAGCGTCAACGGCACTAAAGATAGTGGTAGTCATCAAATGTATATTACTATTAATTCTACTCCGGTTACTTTTAACTTTGGGCCGGTTGTTGGGCCGAACTGGAGTTTTGGCGGTTCCTTAATTCTGGCGGTTGATAGCCACACTATTATGGCCGTAGCGCAAGAATCGGTTAGTGGTACTTTTTCTAATGTTTCTAATACTTTAGATTTTACCGTTGTTGGCGCTTATCAATGTAATGATGGCTTAGATAACGATGGTGACGGCAATTATGATTATGGTATTGGCAGTCTTTCTGACCCTGATTGTAGTGCCTGGAATGACAATTCGGAGGGGGGGACCACTGCGTCGGCGTGTTCTGATGGTCTGGATAATGATGGTGATAGTAAGATTGACTATCCAGCTGATCCCGGTTGTAGCTCAGTTAGTGATAACGATGAAGCTGATCCAGCTGGGCCGACTTATCAATGTTCTGATGGTCTGGATAATGATGGTGATAGTAAGATAGACTATCCGGCGGATCCAGGCTGTGGTTCAGTTAGCGATAATGATGAAGCAGATTTGGCGTCGGTCTATCAGTGTAATGATGGTCTTGATAATGATGGTGATAGTAAAATTGACTATCCAGCTGATCCTGGTTGCTCCTCGGCTAGTGATAACGATGAAATTGATTCTGTCGGGCCGTCTTATCAATGTAATGACAGTTTGGATAATGACGGCGATGGTTTTATCGATTATCCCGCTGATCCGGGTTGTGATTCAGCTGTTGATGATAGTGAAGCTGACTCGGCGCCGTCTTACCAATGTTCTGACGGTATTGATAATGACGGTGATGGTTTGATTGATTTGAGCGATCCCGGCTGTTCATCAATTAGCGACGACGATGAAACTAACCCAGCTTCTATTCGCCAGTGTTCCGATGGTCTGGATAATGACGGTGATAGTTTGATCGATTATCCAGCCGATCCTGGTTGCGATTCGGTGGCTGATGATGATGAGGCAGATTCTTCCCCATCTTATCAGTGTTCCGATGGTCTGGATAATGATAGTGATGGTTTGATTGATTTGAGCGATCCTGGTTGTGCTGATTCTAACGATAACGATGAATACAATGTTTATTTGCCTAAAGACGTCTATCAGTGTTCCGATGGTCTGGATAATGACGGTGATAGTTTGATCGATTATCCAGCCGATCCTGGTTGTGTTAATACTAATGATAATGATGAATATGATGCTCCTTTACCAAAAACAACGTATCAGTGTTCTGATGGTTTAGATAATGACGGTGATGGTTTTATTGACTATCCCGCTGATCCTGGCTGTGCCGACTCTAACGATAATGATGAGTATAATTTATTAGAAAAGAAGGTGGTTGACGAGGTTATTAATTATCTAACCGGCGATTTAGCTGTGGTGTCTCGAGTCACCGAAGCTTTTAAAGAAATACCCGTTGTTAAGCGAGTGCTAGAATCAAGGGCTGTTCGGCTAGCTAATGAGGCAGTATTTGATAATTTCCAGGTTGAAAAGACCAACCGAAATATTGCTGTTCCTCTTATTGTAACTATTTCTGTCGCTAATGTGGCTACGGCCGCTTCGGCGATTGGCTTTTTGCCTTATTTACCCTATCTCTTTACCGAACCGTTGCTGTTTTTCTTCCGCAAGCGTCGCAAGACCTGGGGCGTGGTTTATAATTCTCTGAGTAAGCAGCCGGTTGATTTGGCTATTGTTCGGCTTTATAAACGAGATATGGCTCACCCCGAGTTTACCGGTCAGTTGATGGGTACAAAAGTGACTGATCGTCTGGGTCGTTATTATTTTGTCACTGAGCCGGGTGCAGATTATTATCTGACGGTTACTAAGCCAAACTTCGTTTATCCGTCGGTCATCACCCAAGGTAGAACCGAAGATGATAAATATACTAATGTTTATCATGCTGAGTCGATTACTATCACCAAAGACAATAATATTATTAATTTTAATATCCCAATAGATCCCGACTTGCCAGTCGAGTCAGACGCCGCCATTCTGCGTCGCCACGCGCTTAAACGAGCCCAGAGATTTTTGGCTTATTTAGGGCCAATTTTAGCTGTATTTTCGTTAATTGTTTCACCAACCAGACTAATCCTAATTATCCTGATTATTCACCTTATCTTATTTACTATTTTCCGTCGGCTGATGATTAAGCCAGTAGTGGTCTCTAACCCCGGTAAGGTTAATGACAAATCTGACCAGAAGCCGGTTAAGCATACTATTATTCGTGTTTTTGACACCCAGTACAACAAACTACTCGGTACGGAGATTACTAATTCTCTGGGCCAATACTGTTTTCTGGTTTCTCCGGGCGAATATTATCTGACGGCCTCTAAGGCTGGCTATCAGAAATATCAGTCAACGCCTCTAAATTTACAGAATCAAACCGAGCCGGTGATTCGAGAAATAATTCATCTTAACCCAGCTGAATCAAACCAGGGCCCTCTAATAACCAAACCGCCGTTAGATAATCAACCGCCGGTTATCCCGCCGGCTCAGCCGCCAGTTAGTCCGGATCAACCATCTTCGCCGACAGCTTAGTTAATCATTGTAATTTTTACCAATTATAAAATCCCCGAGTTTAGGGGATTTTATAATGTTTATAATTTGGTTTATTTTATTTTTTCGCTAAACTTTTCAGCGTAGTCGCCAATAATTGGTAGCTTGTATTTTTCTTGATTGTAGGCTTTGTAGATCAATAATACAAAAAGAGCCAAGATAAATAGCTGCCAGATACTAATTAAGCTCCACCAGAACCAGTGGATTAGAATGTAATCCAGAAGGTAGTTGATGACTATTAAAACGACGCTGGTGATAATCGACTGCATGGCATGGAAGCGGACAAATTTGTCTTTGGAGACGGCAATAAATAATATGCCGGTAATAAAACCTAAGACATAGCTTAGGGCGGCGGCGACTTTTGGTTCTAGACCGCCAGCGGCCTTGTTTGGTTCTGGTGTGGGTGTTGGTGGCGTCGGACTAGCGCCAGTTTGGTTAGCTTCCTCGGGCATAAAATTTGGTTAGTTTATAAGTTAGTTAGTTATTCTATTGTACCATTTTTAGTGTTTTTAAAAAACACCCATGTTTATTGGTGTTTTATGATAAGTTACGCTAGGTTTGCACCCTTCGAGTGGTTTCCCGCGTGGGCTGATCGGCAAAATTTTAAATGGGTGCGGAGGGATTCGGATCCTTCACTCCGTTCAGGACAGGCTCCTTAACCAATAGCTTAAGAGTCCGCCAGCTGGCGGATCTACCGTTGAGCTAATAATTTAATAACTCTTTCAGAAACTTTCTACCTTGATAACTTTTCAATTCCTTTTCTCGATGGATAGCGTCAATTCTCGTCTTAAAAATTTCTTGATATGCTACTCTCCAATTACCTTTATTAATAGATGTAAAAGATGTTTTTTTATTAGATAATTTTTTGTTGTGCCTTTTTAGTCTCTTTTCTAAATTGTTTGTCTGACCAATATAGATCTTATTTTTATTATTCTGTACAGCGTAGGTAATATAGACCATACTATTGTCTTTTAAAATGGGTGTGAAGGGATTCGGACCCTTAACCAATAGCTTAAGAGGCTACTGCTCTACCGTTGAGCTACACACCCATAATTTATTCATAAATTTTTAATGTAGCTAATTGTTTAAGAGCTAGTCAGCTAGTTGATTTATCTTCGGCGGAAGCGGACAACTCAGACAATTTTATTCTAGCCTAGTAATAGTTTTTGTTTTATTATTTCCTGTGCAGAGCGCGCCCTGGAGGATTTGAACCCCCGACCTACTGGTCCGAAGCCAGTCGCTCTAATCCCCTGAGCTAAGGGCGCACTCTACGCGGGAAATCTCATTAAGCGCCTTTTTACTTCCAACCTTTAGCCACTAGACCAGCTCGGGCTGCTTGCTCTTGAGCTTCTTGCTTGGAGCTACCTTCACCTTTGGCAATTAACTCTTTTTCAATATATATTCCCACCACAAAGTGTCTAGAGTGATCAGGACCGGTTTCCTCCAAAACTTCGTAGTGTGGCGTGATGCCGATTTTTTCTTGAGCGATCTCTTGAAATAAACTTTTGGGGTCTTTGTAGAGTTGGTTTTCTAATATATACGGCAATTCGGGTAAAAGTTTTTTGGCAATGAAATTTTTGGTTTGATCATAGCCTTGGTCGAGATAGAGAGCGCCAATTAACGCCTCAAAAGCGTTGGCTAAAATATACTCCCGAGCTTTACTATTACCATCTTTACTTTCACCTCGAGATAGATAAAGGTAACTATCGATATCTAGTCCTTTGGCAATTTTGGCAAGCATTTTGGCATTAACCAGTGAGGCTCGCCAGTTGGTTAGCTCGCCCTCTGGATTAGGATAGTTGTTATATAGATATTGGGTAACGATTAACTCGAGCACCGCATCACCTAGGAATTCTAGCCGTTCATTATGGTCCAGTTCAAAGTCAGGATTTTCGTTCAGATAAGAACGATGTACCAAGGCTTGTCTGAGCAAATTTAGGTCGTTAAACTTTAACTCGTTTTTTTCTTCAAACTTGTTGAGATTCTTCATAGTTGATGAAGGAGCGAGCAGAAAACGGCGAACAGGGTCACTACTAGCCATTTTCTAGCCGTTACTTTGATTATTTATTATCTTCTTTTTGACTTGCTGATCGATTTCTTTAGAACCCATTTCTTTGTAGATAGCGCCCAAGACGCCATTAACAAATTTACCTGAGCTTTCCCCACCAAAATTTTTGGCGATCTCGATGGCTTCGTTGATAGCTACTTTAGCCGGAATATCTTGATCAAATTTTAACTCATAGATTCCGATACGCAGGACATTACGATCAATGATGGTTATTTTATCTAATGGCCATTCGGTCGCGTATTTGGTGATCAATTGATCAATCTTTGTTTTGTTCTCTAGCACGCCGTTGATGATTTTTTTAGGGAAGTCGGTATCGGTCATATCTGAAGCAAACTCTTCTAGATTAAATCCTAATATCTCTTCAATATCGCCTTGGGCGTTATTGAAGTCCCATTGGTAGAGGGTTTGCATGGCAACGACTCGGCCTAAATGGCGGCTAGACATATTGGTAATTCACAGTTCACAGTCCCTAGTAAAATTCACAGTTGGTAAGCTAAGCGGCTTACTGTGGACTACGGACTGCGGACTATATTATTATTCGTTTTCTTTTTCTTTTTTCTCTCTTTGGCTTTTGGAGAGTTTAGCTAGTTTGCTTTTGATTTTTATAACTTCGCGGCCTTTATAAAAGCCACAGTACAAACAAGTGTGGTGTGGTAAGATTGATTTTTTGCATTTTGGGCAGCTGGCTAGTTTGATTGATTTTAAGGCCAAATGAGCGCGGCCGCTGCGGGAATGACTTTTAGCTTTGCGTTTAGCGGGTACTGGCATATTAATGTTTTAGTGGCTGGTGGCTTCGTCTAGAGGACAACTCGCTTGGAGCGAAAGTAGCTAGAAGATAATGTCTCTAGCTACTGGCCATTAGCCATTTATATTATATTTATTAATAACTGCACCTTAATATAGACTATTCTGATGATTTTGGCAAGGGTTGGTCTAGTTAATAAAATACCCGGATTAAGTGGGTATTTTATTCCAGATCTAAATAAAATTAAAGCTTAATATACCCCGAGATAATGATCGTGTTCCCATTGGGAAACCGCTAGCTTGTAGTCTTGCCATTCACTAGTTTTGGCGCGAATGAAATTTTGGTAGATATGCTCACCGAGGGCTGCCCGGGCGACTGGGTCTTTTTCTAATTCCTGAAGGGCCAGGGAGAGATTTAGAGGTAGAGTAGTAATTTGGTGTTTTTGGGCTTGGGCTTCAGTGAATTCAAATATATTTTCTTCAATCGGCTCAGCTGGAGTCATTTTATTTTTAATCCCATCGAGTCCCGCTGCTAGCATTACACTAAAAGCTAGATAGGGGTTGGCAGCTGGATCGGGACAGCGCAATTCACAGCGGACAGCTTTTTCGCGACCAACAGTATAGCGGGGGATACGAATCAGGGCAGAGCGGTTAGTCTGACCCCAGGAAATATAGACTGGTGCTTCGTAGCCGGGCACTAATCTTTTGTAAGAATTAATCAAGGGGTTGGTAATAGCCGCCATGCCGCGGGCATGATATAGCTGGCCAGCGATAAAATGTAGGGCTGTTTCTGAGAGCTGATATTTGCCATTAGCATCGAAGAAAATATTTTTACCGTTTTGGTCAAAAAGGCTTTGGTGGACATGCATACCAGAGCCGTTGATACCTTGGATTGGTTTTGGCATAAAAGTTGCATGGAGATCGTGTTTTTGGGCGATGGCTTTTAAGGCGTAGCGAAAGGTAACTGCTGAATCGGCAGTCGTTAGAGCATCAGCATATTTAAAATCAATTTCATGTTGACCATTAGCTACCTCATGGTGTAGAGCTTCAACGTCGATATTAAAGTCTTGTAGTGATTCCGTCATCTCTTGACGAATAGATTGGGCTAGATCGGTTGAGAGGTCGAAGTAACCGGCTGTGTCGTGGGGTAGCGCGGCAATATTGCCATTTTCTTTTTTGAACAAGAAGAATTCTAACTCCGGGCCGGTGTTATAAGTTAGGCCGAGCTTACTAGCCTCGAGCAGCTGCTTTTTGAGAATATATCTGGGATCGCCAGGGAACGGTTCGCCGTCTGGTAAATAAACATCGCAGATAATCCGAGCAGTATTTTTTTGCCAGGGTAAAACGGCAAAGGTATTTAGGTCTAATTTCAAGAACATGTCGGATTCAAAAATTCTAGCGAATCCTTCGATCGAAGAGCCATCAAACCAAACATTATTATCAATCGCTTCTTCTAGCTTAGTGCTAGGAATGGTGACTGCTTTGACAATACCCATGATGTCGACGAATTGGAGGTTGATAAAACTGACCCCCTGTTTTTTAACTGAGTCCAAAACTGTTTGTTTGTTCATATTGAGATTTGTAATTAAGCAATAGCAATGGAAGAGATGTGATCGTTGTCTTCTTTAAAGCGCATAATCCGGACACCCTGGGTAGCTCGACCGATCACTGGGATCGACTTAAGTGGCAGGCGGATTACCTGGCCATTATTAGAGATTACCACGGCATCACCAATAGTAGTCTCGGCCAGGTTGCTTAGATCAATAACACTGGCCGTGACGATTTTACCAGTCTTAGGCGTGACTTTAGCTGTTTTGATCCCTGAGCCGCCGCGTTTTTGGACTTTATAGTTTTTTAGGCTGGTGCGTTTACCATAGCCATTTTCCATAATTACCATTAGCTCAGCTCCTTTTGATTTTTCGACAATAGCGTCCATGCCAATTATTTCATCGTGGTTTTTGAGTCGCATACCTCGAACACCAGCGGCGTTGCGACCCATCGCTCGGATGTCACTTTCTTTAAAACGGATGGCTTGGCCGTTGTTAGAGATTAGAACCAGCTCATCTTTACCACTTGATGGTTTGACCCAGCGTAGTTCGTCATCATTTTTAAGTTTAACAGCGATTAAGCCGCTGCGTCGAACGGCGGCAAAGGCATTGATATCAACTTTTTTAATCAATCCATTTTTAGTCACCATAACTAGGAATTTTAGATTGCCTAATTCTTTTAGTGAGAGGATGGAAGTGATTTTTTCGGTGCTGGTTAATTGTAAAAAGTTGACAATCGATTGGCCTTTAGCGGTGCGTGAAGCCACCGGTACATCATAGGCTTTAAGCTGAAAGACTTTGCCGGTATTGGTGAAGAATAATAAATCAGAGTGCGTAGTAGTAGTGAAGCAGTGTTCAACCGTATCTTCTTCTTTAGTGGCTAGGCCAGTGACGCCTTTGCCGCCGCGGGATTGAGTGCGGAAAGTTTCGGGTGCCAGACGTTTGATGTAGCCATCCTTAGTGCCGATGACAATAGTCGGCTCATCGGGGATTAAGTCTTCCATTGAAAATTTATCAATACCGCCTTTGATGATTTGAGTCCGGCGTGGGTCGGCATATTTATCTCTAATTTCTTGCAGCTCTTTTTTAATAAGCCCCAAAATCTTCTTGGGTGAGTTGAGTATTTCTGTTAGTTCTTTAATAATTAATCTTTTTTCTTTAAGCTCAGTGTCAATTTTGAGTCGTTCTAGATTGGCTAGACTTTGTAAACGCATTTCCAATATGGCTACTGCCTGGCGTTCGCTAAGCTTAAATTGCTTCATCAAATTATTTTTGGCGGTTTCGCGGTCTTTGGATTGTTTGATTGTTTTGATTACCGCATCAATTTTATTCAAAGCCAGGATTAACCCTTCTAAGATGTGAGCGCGGTCTTTGGCCTTGTTCAAGTCGAATTGGGTTCGTTTGGTGATAACCTCGCGGCGGTGTTTGATATACTCTTCTAAAATCATTTTCAAAGTCAAAACGCGAGGTTGTAAGCCGTCAACTAGAGCTAGCATATTAACGTGAAAAGTATCTTGGAGTTGAGTGTGCTTATAGAGTTGATTAAGAACCTTTTTGGGGTAAGCATCTTTTTTGAGCTCAATAACAATTCGGACGCCTTCTTTAGATGATTCATCGCGGATATCTCTAATAGCTTCTATTTTTTTGTCGCGGACTAGCTCGGCAATTTTTTCCAGCAGACTGGCTTTATTCACCTGGTAGGGGACTTCGGTAATGATTATTCTAAATTGGCCGGATTTTTCTTCAGTGATTTCCGATTTAGCGCGAGTGACCACACGGCCCTTGCCAGTGGCGTAAGCTTGTTTAATTTCTTCAATATTAAAAATAGTGGCGCCAGTGGGAAAATCTGGTCCTTTGATATAATCCATCAAGTCTTCGACCGTGGCGTCAGAATTATCGATTAAATAAGTAATGCCATCGCAGAGCTCGCCTAGATTATGAGGCGGGATGTTAGTCGCCATACCAACGGCAATACCCATCGTGCCGTTAAGTAACAGATTAGGTAATTTGGCTGGCAGGACAGTTGGCTCTTTTTGTGAGCCGTCATAATTAGGGATAAAATTAACAGTCTGTTTTTCGATGTCATTTAAAGTTTCTTCCGAAATAGCGGCTAGTTTAGCTTCGGTATAACGCATGGCCGCCGCGCTGTCGCCATCCATCGAGCCAAAGTTACCTTGGCCATGAATCAGGGGATAGCGCATGTTAAAATCTTGGGCTAATCGAACCATCGAGTCATAAACAGCAACATCGCCGTGAGGATGATATTTACCTAACACCTCGCCGACCACGGTGGCGGATTTTCTAAATTTAGCATTATGACGTAGGCCCAGAGTCCACATGGCGTAGAGAATACGACGGTGAACCGGCTTAAGGCCATCGCGAACATCAGGTAAAGCGCGAGCGACGATTACGGACATGGCGTAATCCAAATAAGACTCCTTCATTTCCGTGACGATGGAGCGGGGCTCAAGCTTACCAACGTTTTGCGGTTTAGCGATAGCTAGTTTTTGTTGTAGCGGCTTAGTTGGCGTTTCGGTTTTTTTGTTTTTGGCTATTTCGTCTGGTTCGGGTTTAGTTACCGGACCAACTTTTTTAGCGGCTTTTTTATCCGCTATTTTTTTGGGACGTATTTTCTTTAGAATTTTTTTGATAACTGGTCGTTTAGGCATAATTATAGTGGTCAGTACTATTTAATAAGCTTAGATTGTTAAATAATTATTCAGCGTTTTCAAATTGGAAGTTAAAAAGCATTTGTTCTAAGATATCACTGTTGCCCATTAATGATAGGCTCAGCGAGCTGTCCGGTAGGGGGACAATTATTTGGTCGGTCGTGACGCCGTCTTTAGCTGAGGTATCGCGGTATAATTTACCGTCAACGCCAGCTAGATTATAGTCTTCAATATTCTCGATTGTTGCTGGTAGAGGGATGTCTGCTTGGATAGTTAAGACTACTTGGTCGGGCTGTTCTTGGTTAGGGCTAGTAAAGGTAACTTGGGTAATTTTTTTGGTCGATTCAGCCTTGATTTGCCAGTTGGTTGGGTATTTGGTAGAAAATTTGTAGTCGGTGTTTTGATAAACCAGCCAATCTTTAGTTGCTTGCGTTAAAAGGCTTTGTTTTATCCTTTCTATGTCCGCCGCCGGGATATTAATATTTACATTAGTATTAGTATCTAGCGACTCAGTTGGGTTTTTAATTTTACCTACCAATTCTGAGATTACAGAGATATTTTCTTTAACGCCAGCCATTGATTGGTCCAGTTGTTCCTTGGTCTCTTGCCATCTTTTTTGTTCTTCAATATCTTGGGCAGTTAAGGGATGCCTGAGATTAAGTTTAAAAAAGTAAGTCCAACAAACAACTATTACTATCATGACACTAGCGACTGCCACATACATTAATAATTTTCTTTTTTCTTCATCGGTCGGTGATAATTCTTGGTTAGTTGTTGGCATTTTTGGTGGGAGCCAGGTTTTGCTTGGTTTGTTCTGGTAGTCTATTTCGGGAGCTGCATCAACTATTGGAATAGTGACATCCGTTATTTGGTTTTTGGTTGATTTTTGGCTAGCAGTTTTTTTATTTGATCTTTTGGTTATTTTTTTTGGTTTGTTGATTCTTTTTCTGCCGCCAGTTATTGATTGTTTTTTTATTTTGCTACCTCCCATATGTTTTATTGTCTGGGTAAAATTATTACTTTGGTCTCTTCGGTCATTAAGTCTTTTTTGCTAATTTTAAGTTTGTCTTCGGCGATTGGCGTGTTTTTAACGCCCATTTCTTTACAGAAAGCATCGATTGGGTCGAGATCAATTTTAAGTCCCGGAACTTTGTAGTGCATCGGTATAACTATTCGTGGTTCAATTTGGGCAATCACCTCGCTAGCCTTTTTGGCGCCGAGAGTGTATTTACTATCAACCGGTATCATTAAAATGTCGGCATCTTCTAATAATTCTAATTGTTCGTCGTTCAGAACGTGTCCCAAATCACCTAGGTGAACTACGGATAAATCGTCAACGTCGATTCGGTAGGCGATATTAGCGCCGCGTTCGCTCCCTTGTTTGTCATCATGATAGGTTGGTATACCATAGACAAAAACTTTTTTTATTTCATATTCCCCCGGTGATTTAATTACAAATGGTTCTCCTTTGACAGCGTTGAGATTATTGTGGTCATGATGGTCATGGGTTATCAAAACGATTTCCGCTTTGGTTTTGGACATTTTAAGACCGATTGATTCATCATAAGGATCAATTAGAATGGTGATATTATCGCCATTGCTTTTGGCCTCAATTTTAAAACAGGAGTGACCTAGCCAACTGATGTTCATATAAGTCTGATTAAAGAATAAAAGGCTAAAAAATACTCCTTTAGTTTAGCATATTTTTGCTTACTTTAAAAGGGGGTTAGTAATGGTTTATTTTGGCTCAAATTAGATATAATTTACTACGCTCAGAGTGACCAAATAAATACCCGGTTATTGGCTGACGTTTTACTTGGTATTCTTTAGTGTTCTTGACTTTTAATTCACTCTGCTCTATACTATTTCTACCTTAATAATTAATCCTAATTAATCCCTTCGGGGACTTAGTTGGCCAGTTAAAAGGCTACTAGGTTAAACCATTGTGTCCACCTAGCGGGTGGATTATTTGTTAGTACACAGTACCTAGTGCACAGTACACAGTAAGGCGAATAGCCGTTAGACTGTGAGCTGTTCTGTGTACTAAGTACTGTGTACTAGGTACTATTGTATGACCAAAGATAAAAAACTAAAAAATCTCAAAGAAGAAACATCCGAATTTGGCAAGCTTTTAAATAAAGAGAAAGGTCTTCTCAATTTTCCCAAAGTTGGGGATATAATTAAAGGTAATGTCATCTCGGCGTCTAAGAGCGCAGTTCACTTAGATATTGAAGGCATCGGCACTGGCGTTATTCGCGGTCATGAGCTTTATTTAGAATCATTAGATTATGACGATCTTAAGCCTGGTGATGATGTTGAGGCAACGGTGGTTGAGTTAGAAAACGAGAACGGCGAGATTGAGCTCTCTTTTCGATCAGCTGGCCAGCTAAAAGTTTGGGGTATTCTTAATGATCTAAGAACTGATGGTAAAATTATTGATGCTGACATTCTAGATGCTAATCGTGGTGGTTTGATGATTAAAGTTAACCGGATTCTGGGATTTTTGCCAGTTTCTCAGCTTAGCCCAGAGCACTATCCACGAATTCCTGGCGGTGATAAAACCAAAATTTTGGAAAGATTAAAAAGTTATGTCGGTCAGAAATTTCCGGTTAAAGTAATTACGGCCGAACCAGCTGAAGAAAAATTAATTGTTTCCGAAAAGGCCGCTTGGGAAGAGCAACAGCACGGCGTTATTTCTAAATATAAAGAAGGGGATTTAGTCGAAGGCAAGATCACGGCGGTGACTGATTTTGGTGCTTTTGTTGAGTTTGGTGAAAATCTGGAAGGGCTAATCCATATTTCCGAATTGGCTTGGCAGCGGATTGATGATCCTAAAGATTTTGTTAAGGTTGGTCAGAAGATTAAGGCTAAGATTATCAAAGTGGAAGGCTCAAAGATATTTTTATCAATGAAAGCTTTAGTGGCCGATCCTTGGACTAACGTCGGCGATAAATATCAAGTCGGCCAGCTAGTCAAAGGTACGGTTTTAAAAGCCAATCCTTTTGGTTTATTTGTTGAGCTTGATCCAGATATTCATGGCCTAGCTCATATTTCTGAGTTAGCGGACAAGCCAGTGGAAGATGTTTCGCAGATTGCTAATGCGGGTGATATTGTTGAATTTAAGATTATCTCAATTGAACCAAAAGACCACCGTTTGGGTCTGAGTCTCAAAGGAGTTAAAAAGGGTGCTAAGGTAGTCGAGGCCAAGGCTGAAGTTGAAGCCAAGGCTGAGGCCAAAGCTGAAATTAAGACGGAAGAAAAGGAGACCAAGAAAGCAATAAAACAAGAAAACAAAAAAACAAAAAAGCCTGTCTTGAGCGGAGTCGAAAGACAGGAAAGCAAGTAATTCAATAAATTTACTGTTATAAAAGTTCCTACCCACTGGGTGGGAATTTTTAGTTTTGGATATAGTACCCAGTACCTAGTACACAGTACAGAGAAATTAAATCCCACTATTCTAAGATTTCAACCACTCTGTACTATGTACTGTGTACTATTTTAGTATTGACAAAAGTTTAAATTTAGATTTAGATAAAGGATTGCCCAGCCAATCCTGGCTCAGGAGGGAGGTGACGAAGATGGGAGATCTTTTGAAGCTGCCGTGTCGGACTATCTGGCAGCTATTCATGGCTGGCCAGGGAAAAAATTCGCCTGAGTTAGCGTCGGCCATATTCAGCTCGGCGACGGCTGCTGAGCTGGTGTGCCAGCAGGTGGTCCTGGCGGTGCCGGGCGTGGCGCAGAGCGTCGCGCTCAAAGATATCCGTGCTACCATGTGGCATGGTATCGTGCTGTTTTTTGCCGACGGTGAGCAGATTATCGTTGGCAGCAATCAGTGGGCGCGCTGGGACGAGTCCCTGCGGTGTTGGTTGCTGCGTTTCCCAATCTCGGCGGTGGCTGCCAAGCGTTTGGCCAAAGAGCGGGTCTGCTGGTTGTTCAACTACCATGACCAGAGTCGTAAGCGGTTGGCCATTACCGTCGCCACCCCCGCGGTTCAAGGAGGTTTCACGCAGCGGTTACTCGGCCTATTTGGCTGGGCGACCAAAAAGGCCGGCTAGATTCTCTGCCGACCTCTTTTTTATATAGTATGGAGTATCTAATATATTAGGCTGCCTTGTCCTTTCTTTCTTCTGCTGGTAATACATTTTCAATTTTTTGTTCTAAAATATCCTTAAGTTGTGCCACAATTTCTGCTGGATTTTTAGTGCTAAGGCCCATTTTTTCGATCATGGTCATAAATTCTTCATCGCGAGCCGCACCTTCTTCAATTGCATCGGCGCCGTAGGCTAGTAGATCGTAGGCTTTTTGGTAGGCTTCTGGCGTTTTTTTATCCGTGGCGTCGTTAATAGCATCTTTAAGCATCTGCCATTCTTGGTCGCGGGTTTCCATTTTATTATTATAGTCTCGTTTTATAAACCGTTTTAGCCAGGTAGTTTTTTCTTTTTGCACTTGGTTGGGATTACGTTCACCAAAAAATTTTCTCTCAGTTGGCGTTTCGCCGATAATTTGGTTAGCCTCGTCTTGGCGGTCGCCAACATTTTCAGCTGCTTCTTGGGCTGATCTTAATTTTGGTTCGTCAAAAAATTTTCTCTCTTCATTGGTTCGACCAAATTGGGCTGGGCCTTTTTCACCTCTGGGCATATTATTTAACTCCTTTCTTTAGAGTATCCTCCCTTATTTGTTAAATTTACCAACTTTAATATTGTAGCATAATTTGAATATTTTTTCAATAAGGAAATGGTTATAATAGTTGGCTTGCTTATTAGTTTAAAATTCTTTATAATTAGAACTACTAAAATAAAAATTCTATGAAAAATCTATTCAAAAATTTTCTTTGGTTTTTTGTCGCCTTTTTAGCCATTGCTAGCTTGCTAAGTCTATATAATTATTCCGGCGGTTCCCAGGCTGAAGATATTGATCTGACTAAACTAGTTAGCCAGATCAATCAAGAAGAGGTTCGCCAGGTTGAAGTTCGGGGGAGTGAGATCAGTATTACTCTAAATGATGATCGTAAAGAGGTTGCCCAGAAAGAGCCGAGCGAGTCCTTTGCCGAGCTGATGAAAAACCTGGGCGTGGTGCCAGAAAAACTGCAAAAGGTTTCTTTGCAAATTAAGGGAGAAACTGGTGCAACCTTTTGGTTAACGACGATTTTGCCATTTGTTTTGCCGTTAGTACTTTTTATTGGTTTGATTTGGTTTATGATGCGCCAGGTGCGTGGGGCTAATAACCAAGCAATGTCATTTGGCGAGAGCCGGCCGCGTGAAGGTAGTAAAGGGGCCAAAGAAAAAGTGACCTTTAATGATGTTGCCGGAGTCAGGGAAGCCAAAGCTGAACTCGAAGAGGTAGTAGACTTTTTACGCAATGCCAAAAAATTCTTGGCTCTTGGTGCCAAAATTCCCAAGGGCGTCTTATTAATGGGTGCGCCGGGTACCGGTAAAACTTTATTAGCCAAAGCCGTGGCTGGTGAAGCTAATGTGCCTTTTTTCTCGATTTCTGGCTCGGAGTTTGTGGAGATGTTTGTTGGCGTGGGCGCTTCGCGGGTTCGTGATCTATTTCGTAAAGCCAAAAAAGCGGCGCCGGCAATTATTTTTATTGATGAAATTGATGCGGTTGGCCGTCAACGTGGCGCTGGGCTGGGCGGTTCGCATGATGAACGTGAGCAGACCTTAAATCAGATCTTAGTGGAGATGGATGGTTTTGAAACCCAGACTAATGTTATTGTAATGGCGGCCACCAACCGGCCTGATGTTTTGGATCCGGCGCTGTTGCGCCCTGGGCGGTTTGATCGATTAGTAGTAATTGATGAGCCGGATATTAACGACCGTGAGGCGATTTTAAAAATTCATGCCCGGAATAAGGTGGTAGCTCAAGACATTAACTTGCGCCAGGTAGCTGAGCGGACGCCGGGTTTTTCGGGTGCTGATTTAGCTAATACTCTAAATGAAGCGGCTATTTTGGCGGCTAAACGAAATAAGAAACGAGTTGAGCAAACGGATATTTTAGAGAGTATTGAAAAAGTGATGCTTGGCCCAGAACGCAAAAGTCATCTTCTATCCGAAAAAGAAAAGAAAATTACTGCCTACCACGAGGCTGGTCATGCTTTAGTCTCCCATGAGCTACCCAATGCCGATCCAGTGCATAAGGTTTCGATTATTTCTCGCGGTCGGGCGGCTGGCTATACTCTCAAGTTACCGGTCGAGGATAAGCGGCTGCACAGCCGAGCTGAGTTTTTAGATGAGATCGCTGTCTTATTGGCTGGTCATCTGACTGAGAAGGAGATCTTTGGCGATGTAACGACCGGTGCTAGTAATGATTTAGAGCGCGCTACTAAATTGGCTAGGAAGCTAATCACTCAATACGGGATGAGTGAAGTCCTAGGGCCGCGAACCTTTGGCCAAAAAGAGGAATTGATTTTCCTGGGTAAAGAGATTCATGAACAGCGTGATTATAGCGAAAAAGTGGCTGAACTAATCGATCAGGAGATTAATCAGTTGATTAGCGACAATATTAAGCGGGTTAAGGATATCCTAAAGCGCAAACGACGATATTTGGATAAGGTTGCCGAGACCTTAATTAAAAAGGAGACTCTCGAAAGGGCAGAGTTTGAGGCCATATTCCAAGACGGCAAGAAATAGGGTATAATTAGATTAGTAATTTACTATATAATTTTAGAAATAACTTGGGAGGAAATATATGCCTTTGTACCGCATTATTGTCAAAAATGCTTGGTTAACCACTTGGCGCAATAAATTTTTATGGCCTTTTGGTTTTTTGGCTAGTTTTTGGGGTATTGGCAGCACTTATGAAGTGGTGCTGCGCAGTTTAGACTTGTCTACCGAACGAGAGTTATATTGGGTTAGACTGTGGCACGATATTATTAGCACTGGGTTAAATTGGGAGAGCATTAAGGAACTATTTGCCAATGGCCCGTTGCAGGTTGTTCTTTTATTGTTTTTTATTATTTTGTTTGGTTTAGTTATTTTGTTCTGTTTCTGGCTGTTTACCTGCTCGGAGATTGCGGTTATTAAAGCTTCGTCGGCTTTGCTTAGAAAACGAGAGATCGGCAATCTTTTTTTTGAGAGTAAGGAAGATTTTTGGCCGGTTTTTACTGTTAATTTAATCGGCAAGGTTTTGATTTTTCTATTTTTACTACTACTTAGCTATCCTATCTTGCAGCCTTTGTTGGGGACGGAATATTCTATTCCGGTCTTGATGGTTTATATCTTATTTTATGTTGTGATCGTGGCGGTCGTCTTGATTATTTCTTTTGTGACAATTATTAGTGATATCCATATTGTGGTCAACAAAGACAGTGTTATGAGTGCGATTAAGAAGAGTTGGGCAATGGTTGTTAATAATTGGTTAGTTTGTCTAGAGACGGCGATCTTGCTCTTTGTCATTAGCATCTTGGTTGGTTTTGGTTTAGTCTTATTAACTATTCTACTTTCCATTCCTTACCTTATGTTGTTTTATTTAGCATCAGTGGTGATTGGTTCAATAGTGATCTATTGGTTGTTGTTAATTTTAGCTTTACTCACCGGTTTATTAGTGATATTTATTGTTATTAGTTTGGTGACTACTTTTCAACTAGTTTTATGGGTTGAGCTATTTGAGAAGATTAATAATAAAAGTGCTGTTGCTAAGTTAGAGCGCCTAGGGAATGTTGTTTTACCGACCAAGTAAATAGAATAGCAAAAATATTAAAACCCCGTTATAGCGGGGTTTTGAGTTTAATTAAGTTGTTACTTTTTTATAACCCTGCCTCGACGGCAAGGCGGGCAAAAAAGTAATATAAAAAAGTTTTGGGGTCGGCCAGGGGCAAAGTACTATTTATCTACTTACGGTTCTACCCGCCTCGCTCCTCGGTGTAATCAGAACAAGTCGGAGCTCGGCTTGGCCCCATGCCGATCCCAAACCCCACTGAGTTTAATTATTTAACCGCGTTGAACTTTTAGAAATAGTTGGGGTCTGAGGCGCCCGCCTGCAACGCTTTGCATAGCAATGCGGGTAGGAATATGGCGCGTAGTCCCGCCCCGGCCTTTTTAATCTTTCCTTAGGGGCGGGACGGGTAGGATGAGCTAAAGTTTAACAGTGAACCGCGCCTTATTATGTCTCTTGGCGCCAAGAGACATAATCCCCAGAGGTTTTTTGGCCACTTTTTTAGCTTCAAAAAAGTAGTTATCAACAAAGATAATTGGGCAGCGAAATCTATTTTGAGCGGAGCTAAAAACTAAAGGTGGCAGTTTGTTTAAAAACCAGTTTTAGTTTATAATAATAGCAAAGTTAAGCTAATTTTATGGTTAGTGATTCAAACCGAAGCCAAAATTCTTCTGGTCTTACACTCTCAACCAATGCGGTGGCTGATGATTTTGAAGAAAAAATTCATGAGCTGGAGCTAGAAGAGAGAGAAAAAGAGACAGTCACCAAAGCTAATAGACTTAATATACCTTATATTAATTTAGTTCAGTTTCCGATTGCGCCAGAGGCGATTGCCATTATCCCCGAGGCTAAGGCGCGGGAGCTTAATTTAGCTTGTTTTTATCGTGATGATGATGATTTAAGGTTGGCCGTAGTTGATCCTGACAGCCAAGCCGTTAATGATTATATTAAAGAGCTGTATGAGCAGGGTTACAAAAAGATTGAGTTATATTTAGTTTCGCCGCATAGTTTTGAGCGCTCACTGCAGTCTTATCGATCTGTCCCAAAAATTAAGGAAGTTCGCCTAGGTGTTAATATCACTGAGCAGGATCTTCAGCGATTTAAGGCCTCTTTTACTGGTTTTGACGATTTGGCCAAGAAAATGCGTAAAATATCCATGACTGATCTGATCACTTTTATTATCGCCTCGGCAATTGAAGCTCGGGCATCAGATATTCATATTGAGGCTGAGGAAAAAGACATTAAGGTTCGTTTTCGTATCGATGGCCTTTTGCATGATATCGTTAGTTTACCGCCGGAGAGCTGGAAAAAAGTAATCAACCGTATCAAACTTTTGGCTAGATTAAAACTTAATGTTACCGACCGGCCGCAAGATGGCGGGTTTACTATCAAACTAGCTAAAGAGAAAATTGATGTCCGTATTTCGGCTATTCCGACTAATTATGGTGAAAGTGTGGTTATGCGTTTGCTGATGTCTTCGGCAACTTCAATTAAGTTTGAAGATCTTGGTCTCCGCGGTAAAGCCTTTTTAGATCTGGAGCGAGAGATGGCCAAACCTAATGGTATGTTGATTACGACTGGTCCGACCGGTTCGGGTAAGACGACAACTTTGTATGCTATTTTAAATAAGCTTAATTCGTCCGAAACCAAAATTATTACTCTAGAAGATCCGATTGAGTATAAACTGGAAGGCATTAATCAAAGCCAGATTCGGTCAGACGAAGATTACACCTTTGCTAAAGGGTTACGTTCAATTTTGCGGCAGGACCCAGACGTGGTTATGGTTGGCGAAATCCGCGACCTTGAGACAGCCGAGACGGCGATTAATGCTGCCCTGACTGGTCACCTAGTCATCTCTACTCTTCATACTAATTCAGCTTCCGGGACGATTCCGCGTTTTTTGGGTATGAGAGTCAAGCCGTTTTTATTGGCGCCAGCAATTAATGCCATGATTGGTCAGCGTCTAGTGCGTCGGATCTGCGACCAATGTAAAGAAAAAATAGAGCTAGATAATCAGACGATGTCAAAAGTAATGGAGGTTTTATCCAAAGTCAAAGCCGAGTCGGGGGAAAAAGTAATAACCAAAGATTCCAAAGAATGGCAGTTTTATAAAGGTAAGGGCTGCCAGGCTTGCCAGGGTCTAGGCTATCGTGGCCGGGTTGGTATTTATGAGATTATGACCATGAATCAAGAGATTGAGAAATTAATTCTTTCAGGTGAAGCGTCTGAATATCAGATGCAAGATATTGCAATCAAGAACGGTATGATCACCATGGCTCAAGATGGTCTACTTAAAGCTTTGGATGGTATAACTACTGTTGATGAGGTTCTCCGAGTGGCTGAATTCTAGATAATGTTTTTTTAAAAAGCCCCGTATTGCGCGGGGTTTTTTGGTTGTCTTCATTCTAACAGTGGGTCGGCGAGGTCAAAGTGTTGAGATAAGTTTTGGTCAAACAGAGGGGTTTTTTGTGATCTCAACGGGGGTCTATATATCTAGATAATTATTTGGTGACTATTATTTTTTATTTTTAATCTAATTGATTTAACACCCGTTAATTTTTTAGTCAAGAATCTTAGTCGCTCGCCCCATTCGACCACCACCACTGTGTCCTGGCGACCCAGATATTCTTTGAGTCCGGCGTCGAGTAATTGTTCGCCTTGTGGTAAGCGATAAGCGTCAGCATGCACTAGGTATTTGATTTGTTTTCCCACTTTTTTATTTCCCCGTTTCTTGGGTACGGGATAGATTTTTATTAGCACGAAGGTTGGGCTATTGATAATCCTTCCAATCCCCAGTCCTTTGGCAATACCTTTAGTTAGTATCGTTTTGCCGCTGCCCAGATTACCCTGGAGCAAAATAATTTCTCCACCTCGAAATTGCCGAGCGAGTTTCTGGCCCAGTTTAATAGTTTCTTTTTCCGAGTGGCTCGTGAGCTGCATATTACAAACTTAAATTAGGGTCGATTTTAACATTAGCCCAGCTGCTTTTACTAGTTTTTTTAAAATTATAATAACCAGCTACGGCGATCATGGCCGCGTTGTCGGTGCAATACTCAGTATTTGGTATTTGGTATTTGGTATTTGGTAATACGGTTTTGATTCTCTGGCCAAGTTGTTCGCGAAGTTTGGGGTTAGCGGCGACACCGCCACCTAGGGTGATAGATTTAGCTTTAAATTTTTTAGCTGCCGCAATAGTTTTGCTGGCTAAAACATCGACAATACTTTGTTCAACGCTGGCGCAAAAGTCGTTAAGCGCTTTTTTTTCTGGTCGGCCGTTTTTTTGAACAAAATAGAGTACTGAGGTCTTGAGACCAGAAAAACTAAAATTAAAATTTGGTTGGTCGATCATCGGTCGAGGAAGTGGATATTTGGCGGCATGGCCATTTTTAGCTAATTGGCTGATGATCGGCCCGCCAGGATAGCCGATATTTAAGATTTTGGCTACTTTGTCGAAACATTCACCGGCAGCGTCGTCCAAGGTTTGACCAATAATCTGGTAACGGCCGATTTTTTTAATTAAAATTAGTTCGGTGTGTCCGCCAGAAACGATTAGACTAATGGCCGGTAAGTTTTTATTTAAGTCAAAATTAGTTAGCTGGTTAGCTAAGATATGCGCTTCGAGGTGGTTGATTGGGATTAGTGGTTTATTATAAATATAACTAAGCGTTTTGGCAGTTTGGACGCCAACCATTAGCGAAGTTATTAGGCCCGGCCCGCGGGTCACCGCAATGGCGTCAATTTTGGGCCAATTAGTTTTGGCTTCGCGCAGCGCTTGGTCGACTACTGGTAAGACGTTTTCTAGATGTTTACGAGCGGCCACTTCGGGCACTACGCCACCAAATCTACAATGAATATTGATTTGTGATAAAACAACGCTGCTCCGGACTTTAAAGCTGGATTTTTTTACCCCTCGACTCCGCTCGGGGCAGGCTTCCAAAATTGCAGCAGCGGTTTCGTCGCAAGAAGTTTCAATACCGAGAATAAGCATATTTAAGGTTGTTTAGTAGTTTAATTATTTTTGTACTAGATCAAGCGATTGTTGTGGCGACTAAGTCTATAAGAGATCCCTTCGACTCCACTCAGGGCCGGTTCTTCGCGGAGTTTATCCTGAGTGTAGCGAAGGGCTCAGGATGAGGGCATTTTATAAGTATTTAGCGCCCTCATATTGACTAATAGGTATCGATTGATTATAATCGTAGGCGTATTTATAATAGCTTGTACAATTCAAGAAAGCAAGAAAGAAAAAAAGCAATAAAACAAGAAAGCATACGCCCCGATGTCACGTCGGGGCTGAACAGAAAAACAAGATTTGTTTTCTGGCTTTCCTGATTCATGGGGCCATCGTCTAGTGGTTAGGACATTAGGTTTTTCGCCCTTACGGGCGATCACCCGTTAGGGTGACATCCCAACAAGTTATTGGTTATTTAAATATTTTTTGGGGCCATCGTCTAGTGGTTAGGACATTAGGTTTTCATCCTAACAACAGGGGTTCGATTCCCCTTGGCCCTACCAAAGAAGAACATTCCCATGTTCTTTTTTGTTTTTTAATAAAATTGGATTGGGGTGCTATAATGTAGCTATGAAAAAACGGTTAATTATCTATCTATTAGTTGCTGGTAGCTTGCTAGTCTTATTATTATTTATTATTGTTTTCAGGAGCCAGCAGCCAAGTTTAGTCAATAATCCGACGGTGGACATTGATCTAATAACTCCAGTTAATATTAATAATGATGGTGATCCAGTAGATCCGCCGACTATCGACGGTGAGCCGTTGATTAATCTTATGCCGGAGACAGTTTATTTGGCTGTTCCTTATATTAACGAAACTTTGGATAGCGCCTGGACCGGCCCTTGGAAAAACGCTTGTGAAGAAGCAGTCATCACCATGGTGGAGAAATATTATTTGGGTGATAAGACAGTGACTAAAGAAGAGGCCAGAGAATTTATGCAAATGCTTTTTGATAAACAAGATGAGCTTTGGGGTACCAATTTTAATGCCGACGCGGCGCGGATGGCTCAGTTAATTGATGACTATACTTCTTATGGTGCCAAAGTAGTTGATGATCCAACCTTGGAATCGATTAAAGTGGAATTACAGAATAATCAACCGATAATTGCTTTACACTACGGTTTTGATCTAAAAAATAGCAATATTCCTTTTATGCCATTACCCCGAGGCACGTCTTATCATACAACAGTGATCATTGGTTATGATGACAAGACCAAAGAGTTTATCACTAATGATCCCGGTGACACGGTCAATGGTCCTAATCATCGTTACGACTATGATCTATTTTTGAATAGTTTGCATGATTATAGTTTCTCGACTAAGCAAGCGGACGGTCCGGCGCGGGTGATCTTTACTTCTTCTAAGAGTAACCAGTAATTGGTAGAGTTATGGCATTGACTTGGTCAGTATTAGATGCTATATTATTTTTGCTTTCCTCGTAGGCTTCATTCCCTTATCCCACGGTGCACGGCTTATACCTAGGGTGATAAAAGTCAGGGGCCGAGAAAGGAATAATTATTAAATAAGTAATTTGCAAAGACAACATGGGTAAAGATTTATATGTTGGTAATTTGTCTTACAGCACAACTCAAGACACTTTGACTGAGGCTTTTTCTCAGGCTGGTCAGGTTGTGTCCGCTAAGGTGGTTACCGACAAAATGTCGGGTCGTTCCAAGGGCTTTGGTTTTGTAACAATGCAGGACGACGCCGGCGCCGCCAAAGCGATCGAGATGTTTGACGGCCAGGAATTAGATGGTCGTAAACTCAAGGTCAACGAAGCTAGACCATTAACTAAGTAGAGTTTTGGTTGAATTGTAGTTACTATTGATTTAGATATAGACTTTTAAGAAAAACAGAGTGCGCGCAGCTCTGTTTTTTTGTTAAACGTTACTTTTTTATAACTAAAAAAGTAACCAAAAAAGTTTTGGGGGCGTTTGAGGCGCGGGTTTTGTTCAGCTTTTTGCGGGTTTACCCGCCTCGCCGCCTCGCTCGGACCACCGACCAGAACGGCGGCGAGGCTAAGCGCCGCAAACGCCCCCAAGCCCCCACTGGTTTTATGCCTATCATTTGTTGCTAAAAGTTTAATTTTCTCGTAAAATATAGGCATAAGTCTAAAACCAAAAATATGGATCTTAAAGAGTTTTTTATCACTCCGGAAGGTTTGAGCGACCACGATTTAAAAGAGCTCGAGGAAAAAAAATCCGCTGATTGGTCAGCAGCTGGCGAGGGACAGCTAGCTGTTGATGTTTATCAAACCGACAAAAGCGTTGTGATTAAATCAGCTATTGCTGGCGTTCTGCCCAAAGATATTGATATTTCGATTAGTGGCGATATTTTGACTATTCGGGGGACTCGGTCTAAAGATCATGAAGTGAATGATGGTGACTATTATTATCGTGAGTGTTATTGGGGCTCGTTCTCTCGATCAATTGTTTTACCCGTCGAAGTTAAGCAAGACCAAATTGAAGCAGTTTTTAAAAATGGTATTTTAACTGTTATTTTACCCAAAACTAAGCCACATAAGATGGTAAACATCAGAGTGGAAGAGTAAATTTATATTTATGTCTAAGATTATTCAGCCACCTAAGGATAGTCATAAGTGGTTGATTACTGTTTTGGCCATTTTTTTATTTTTGGCGCTCACTGTGGCAGCGTTAATCTTTGGTTATCAAAAGGTTTATGCTCAAAAGATCTATCCGGGTGTCTGGGTTGGTGGTTCAGATCTGAGTGGGCTGACTCAGACAGAAGCTGAAGAATTGCTTAAAATTCGGGTGGCAGAATTAGATCGAGCAGGTTTTTTGTTTACCTACCAAGAGCGGACGGTCGCTATTAGTTCCTTGGTGGTAGCGCCTAGTGATCCAGATATTTCTTATGAGTTGGTTTCTTTTGATGTGCCGGCTACTGCGACTGCGGCTTTTGGAGTAGGGCGTCAGGGTAATTGGTTAAATAAACTATTGGGCAGCTGGCGGGTCTTATTTTCTAGGTCCCAAGTAGAGACTCATTTTACATTAGATCAAGATAGGTTTTTAGCCGCCTTGCAGGATAATTTTAAAGATCTAGAAAATCCAGCAATGTCGGCTCAGCTGATTATTACTCAAGAGGGTGATCGGTTTATCAAGAGTATCGAGCCTGAGAAAGCCGGTACGGCTTTTAATTATAGTCTAGCGCTTAATCAGCTAACAAATCAGTTAGTTAATTTAGATGATACTAAGATTGGACTACAGTTGCAGCCTGATTTACCACAGATTAAGTCATCGCAGGTTCAGCCAGCCCTGGCTCAGGTTGATTCCATTCTGGCTCTAGCGCCGCTAACTTTAATCTATCAGGATAAGAAATGGGAAGTTAGTGCTCTGCAGTTAGCTGGTTTATTAGATTTTGCTCTAAATAGCGGTCAGGTGGTATTGGGCATCAATCAACAAAGATTTGGACAATATTTAGATCAAGAGATTTTTTTGGCGGTTAATCAAGAATCTAAGAATGCTAAGTTTAGTTTGCAAGGTAGTAAGGTGGTTGAGTTTCAGGGCGCTCAAGCGGGCGTGACAATCGACCAAGAGGCGACTCGCCAGAAAATAGAATCTGAGTTTATTATTAATCAAAATAAGGAAGTCGCTTTGGTAGTCCAAATGGTTCCGCCACAGGTTGCTACTGCTGATGTTAATAATTTGGGTATTAAAGAACTAATTGGTGTTGGTTTATCTAATTTTGTTAATAGCCCCAAAAATCGTATCCATAATATTCATACCGGCGCGGCGTCGATTAACGGCATGTTGATTAAGCCTGGCGAGGAATTCTCTATCAATACCGCCCTGGGTGATGTTGATGGTGAACATGGTTATCTTCCGGAAATGACGATTAAAGGTAATAAGACCGTGCCCGAGTTTGGCGGCGGGTTGTGTCAGATTGGTACGACTATTTTTCGCGTTGCCTTGTCGGCTGGTTTACCAATTACCGAACGAGCGCCCCATTCTTATCGCGTTTCTTATTATGAACCGGCCGGGCTAGATGCGACAATATACGGACCGCATCCAGATGTGAGATTTATAAATGATACTGGCAACTACATTTTGATTCAGACTAGTATCAATGGTACTGAGCTACGGTTTGAATTTTGGGGCGCCAAAGATGGTCGCACTACTTATTATATTGGTCAGACCGAGAGTAGCAACTTATATGATATTAAACCCCGAATTTGGGGCTATGTCTCGCCGCTACCAACCAAAATGGTCGAGACGTTAGATTTGCCAGTGGGTAGCAAAAAATGTACTGAGAGCGCTCATACCGGCGCCACGACCGAGTTTGATTATACCGTTACTTATTCTGATGGTCATAAGTTTGAAAAAACCTTCCGCAGTGTTTATCGGCCATGGCAGGCGGTTTGTTTGATTGGTGTAGAACAGCTGAGTGAACCATTACCAGCTGATGAGGCGGTGCCAGCTAATTCCGAGGCTACGCCCGTTAACACAAACCAGGCGGTCAACATCAATGTTAATCAGCCGATATGACTTTCAGTTAATAGAAGTCATCTCGAGTAGGATAAGCTTTGTTCAGCCTTTCCAATATGTCATTCTGAGTCCTTCAATTGCACTCAGGATAAACTCCGTCGAAGGATCGGTTGGTTCATAACACAAAAGCTCTCTACTCTTTTATAACTAAAAGAGTAACAGAAAAGTTTTGGGGCTCCTGAGGCGCTACTCATTGTTCGCCCTCATTTCGTCCTACCCATCGCGCTCCTTAGGCGGGTCAGCCAGGTCGGAGCGCGATTACGCGCCGCATTCGCCCCAAACCCCCATTAGGTCAATGCTTTTGTGGTTCTAGAATAAGATAAATAATAAGTAAAACAAAATCCGCCCGAATAGGCGGATTTTGCTCTTATTAAAGAGGTTGTTTTTAGATATCTGCAGTCAAGAAATCTATTCGGTGGCGCAGCCGAGCCGGAGCCTGGATGGCCGCTGAATAAATCCCATGCTTGTCGTGACTGCAGATGGCTAGTAGCAACCTTTTTTAGGATAACTTGTTAGTTTAGCACAATCATGTATTCTTGTCAAGGGTAGTTACCCCCAGCTATTGATTTTTTGGCTAAAATATAGTAAAATTTAAGTAATTTTAAGCCAAAATTATTAGGTAATAACCTCCTAGTTGCACTTGCGTAAATTGGCTTAGCAGGTTAAAATAGCTTTTGAGTTTTAATGCTGGAGTGGCGGAATTGGTATACGCGCATGCCTTAGGAGCATGTGCCGCAAGGCTTGGGAGTTCGAGTCTCCCCTCCAGCATTAAAGGCTTATATTAATAATTATGATTGACTGGAGGTTCGCCTGCCCGCCGAAGCGAAGCATAGGCGGGAGTCCTCTCCCGAGCACCAAATTTAGTTGTTTAATATATGATCAAAGCGATAATTTTTGATATTGATGAGATGATTGTGGCGCGAGAAATGTATTTTTCAGAGCGGCTGGCTATTGACTATGGAGTATCCCTAGATAAGATACTTTCTTTTTTTAATAATGAGTTTCAGCGTTGTTTGGTTGGCCGAGCTGATTTAAAACAAGAAATCGTTAAGTATCTACCCCAATGGGGTTGGGATAAATCAGTTGATGATTTGTTAGCTTATTGGTTTAGCCACGAAAATAAAAAAGATGAGCGGATCTTAGCTAGTGTCAAAAATTTGCAGTCGAAAGGAATAAAATGTTATCTGGCTACTAATAATGAAAAATACCGCGCGGCGTATCTTTTTAATGATCTAGGTTTGGCTAAACTATTTAATGGTGCTTGGGCGGCGCCGGATTTTGGTTACCGTAAACCGCAGCTAGAATTTTGGCAGGCACTTCATGATCGAATCGGTCAGCCGACTAAGAATGAAGTCTTAGTCTGGGACAGCCATCAGGATAATGTTAAATCAGCGCGAGAGTTTGGTTTTCAGGCTGAGCGATATTTAGATTTTGGTTCCTATGAGAATAAAATCAAAACTTTAATGAGCTAATTTATGGGTTATTTTAGAAATAGAAATATCAATTTTTTGAATTTACATTCTGGCTTGGTGGCTTTTTCCGATAGTATTATCACAGTTTTTGGCGTAATCTATTTTATTACTTTAGGGTTTTCTCTGCCCTATATTTTTTTAGCTTGGAGTACCACCCATTTGTTTCGTCTAATGCTGCGGCCAGTGGTATTAAAATTGGTTAATTTGATCGGCATTAAAAAAGTTTTAATGATCGGCACGGCGGCTTATGGTGGTCTTTATCTGATCGCCGCCCAGATAGTTAATAACCATTGGCTATTTCTGATTTTCTTTGCTTGTTTTGCTATCTCGGACATTTTATATTGGTTTCCCTATCATACTTATTTTGCCCAACTGGGTGAAGACCACAATCGCGGCAAAGATGTCGGGTCGCGAGAATCGATCAATAAAATATTAAGAGCTATCAGCCCGATTGTTACCGGATTTTTGGCCCAGTATGTTGGTTTTTGGTTAGTCTATTTAGTTGGTGCGGTGGTGACTTTGGTAGCTATTGTGCCGCTATTTTATACTCCGGACATGGGCCGGGTGGAGGAGATGAGTTTTAAGCAAGCCAGAGAGCAAGTTAGTTTTACCGGTTTTAGATTATGGTTTTCTTGGGCTTTTTTATATTATCTTCACGAATTTATCTGGGTTATAGTTTTATTTTTTATGGTAAATAAATTTGTTAATTTTGGTGGCTTGGTCGCTTTGGAAGTTTTATTTAGCTTAGTCGTTATGCTGAGTTTGGGAGCGCTGATTGATAAAGGTCGGGGAGCAAAAATTATATCTTGGGCTTTAGTTTCATTGATTATAGTGATTATTGGCCGGACGTTTTTTGTAAAAAGTATTGGGATGATTATTTTATTTCAGTTTTTAATGGCGATTGCGGCCGCTTTGTACGGCCCATTGATTCTGTCTATTTTTTATAATGAATGTCATAGAAGCAAAAACAGCGTTTGGTTTACCTTTTTTGCCGAAGCGGGCTGGGATGTCGGAGCGATGATTTGTTTATTACTGCTGGCCCTATGGACAGCTGGTGGTTTGGATATCCGGTATATAATGCCATTAGCCTTGGTGGGCGCAATTGCTAATTTGTGGTATGCCAAAAAGCATCTGCGTCATAAACTATTCGAGATATAAAAGTATTTATTTTAGAGATTCTCGATAATACCGAGATCTTTTTTAATTTGTTTAGTCAGCGACTGGCTATCGGCGAAAGGCTTAATATCGCGGATTTTATTCATTATTTCGACTTCAATCTGCTGGTTGTAAATATCTTGGTCAAAGTTTTTAATAAAAATTTCTAGCGTAGTTTGTCCATCACGGAAGGAGTTGGGACCATAGTGAAGCAGACCAATATAAATTTGTTGACCAAAACGAACCTCACAGGGATAAACACCAGTTTCGAGGTCGGTGGCGAGTTGGGGGTCTAGATTAGCGGTCTTATAGCCAGTTAGTCGGCCGACACCTTGACCAGGGATGACTTTACCTTTGATAATTTGTCTAATAGTAAATTGTGGCTGAGTGGTTTTGTAAACAGCATAAATCAAAACGATCGCACCAACGATTTGGCTCCAGCTCAAAAGATTATGATTAATAAAATAATCCAAGATGGGCGCCGAAACTGGCCAGGCCAGCTCGCAGAGCGTGGCGACCGAAGCGGGTACTCGTTTGAGACCGAAATAATAAAGGAACATGGCGGTGGCGCCGGTGGTAAAAACAATAATGGCAAAAATTAGCCACTGTCGTGGTGAGGGTATTGCCCAAGTGTGACGGTAAAACACGGCAAAGGTCATAATTACGGTGGTAAAACCAAAGCGGAGCGCGGCTAAGAGCCTGTAGTTAATATTTTTGAGAGCGTATTTACCAATCGTGGTTGATGAACCCCAGGCAAAAGCGGCGAGCAGAGCAAAGACTGCTGCTAGAATAGTTTTTTGGCCGGTATCTAGATTAGGCGCCAGATCTTTAAAAGTCACTAAATAGCCGCCAATAATAGCTAAGCCGGCCCAAAGATAGAATTTTTTGGGAAATTTTTCTTTGAGTAAAAAGGCGGCTAGGACAATAGCAAAAATTGGTTGCAGTTTTTGGAGTAGAACAACCACTGATAGACCCTGGAAGTTAGTTAGAAATAGAGCCTTGGTGATAAAGGTCGTACCAAGTGCGCCACCAAACAAGGCGACCCAAAAAACAGCGACCCATTGTTTTCTGGTGATTTTTTTTAATTCGTGTCGATAGAGGTAGATGAATGGTGAGAGAACAATAAAACCGAGCAGGTGTTCTAAAAAGACAACAAAAGTTGACGGTAGGGTATAGAGATTGGGTCTTAGAAATACGCCGTCAACGCTCCAGAAAAGAGCGGCGATGACAATAGCTAAAGCGCCGAGGCCGAGAAATTTTTTCATAGGTTTTAAAAAATAGGTTATTAAAACCTAAAAGACTTTCGATCAATATTTATCCGGACTGTAACCGTCGGCAACGGAATTACACCGTTTCAACCCCGTTAGGAGCTTACGTTCCACGGAGCTCATGGGCTATACCACCGGTAATGGATTGCCGCCCCTAGCGGCTCACATCTCCTCTACCGATCTTTTAGTAATTCTAATATAGCAGATGATTTTAAAATGATAAAGAGCTCTTATAATTGTTAACAGTCTATCTACAGTCTTCTTTAAGCTCTAAATTAAGCCATTTCTAGTTCGTTTTTAGACTCTTGACACGTTTTAGAATAGGAGTATACTATGAGAGCGAAAAAAATAACGAATTTTGAGGCAAAAGTATGGCTAGAAAACAATTAACTTTTAACCTTCCAAGCTTCTAGGAATCAGGAACTTTTTGATGCACTTTACGCCGCTTGGAAGAGCGGCTTTTTTAGTCAAATACGCGGACGAGGCCAGATGGTTGCCAATTTAGACAAATTAGCGGCCATCTGGATTGGTCCAGGCAGAACGTTGATAATTTAATAGCGATCAAATAGCAAATATCAATTTCGTCGAATAATAATACATTGATCAAGGATTATGTTTCTATAATTCTTGTGGTTAAAAAAATAAGAGCATATGGTGGATGCCTCGACATCAAAAGGCGATGAAGGACGTAGCAGCCTGCGATAAGCTTCGGTGAGGTGGCAAGCAACCTTTGACCCGAAGATTTCCGAATGGGGAAACCCCTTCGAATAAATTTCGGAGATCAAACACTGAATCCATAGGTGTTTGAAGGCAACCCGGGGAATTGAAACATCTTAGTACCCGGAGGAAAAGAAAATATTCTCACTATGTGAGAAACATTCCCGGAGTAGCGGCGAGCGAAACGGGACCAGTCTAAAATCCATTGACTAAAATAGAGTGGCTATTAATTGCTTTTAGTAATTCTTAGTGCTTTATAGAAGGATACAAGTCCACATGTCTATGGGTTGTTGTGAGATGGATACGTTTGTCCTCTTGTAAGGGCAAGATGAGTTTTTATAGCTTCCCTAATAGAATCCTTTGGAAAAAGGAACCACAGAGGGTGATAGTCCCGTACGTGAAAGGGGTTATAATCTCATGGTAACTATTCTCGAGTACTGCGAGACTCGTGAAATCTCGTAGGAATCTGGCGTGACTATGCGCTAAGACTAAATACTTTTGGTGATCGATAGTGTACCAGTACCGTGAGGGAAAGGTAAAAAGCACCCCGGTGAGGGGAGTGAAATAGTATCTGAAACCATGTGCTTACAAGGAGCAGGAGTCTCGCAAGGGATGACTGCGTGCCTATTGAAGAATGAGCCAACGAGTTCGTGAACGTTGCCTGTTTAATCCGCTGAGGCGGAGAAGGCAAAGTGAAAGCGAGGGTTAAATGCCCGTATAACAACTCAGATATTCGCAGATAATTTATTATCTGCGTAATCTGTATTGTTTCGCAGCGTTTACGAGACCCGAAGCCGGGTGATCTAGTTATGGCCAGGTTGAACCCTGAGTAAAATCAGGGGAAGGACCGAACCCACCAGCCGTACAACACTGGGGGATGAGCTGTGACTAGCGGAGAAATTCCAATCGAACTCGGTAATAGCTGGTTCTCCTCGAAATAGCTTTAGGGCTAGCCTGTGCGTAGATGCCTATGGGGGTAGAGCACTGAATGGATTTGAGGCCGCAAGGTACTCTGTCCAACCAAACTCCGAATACCATAGTACCATGCGCATGGAGTAAGACTGTGGGGGCTAAGCTCCACTAGTCAAAAGGGATTCAGCCCAGATCGTCGATTAAGGTCCCTAAATCTAGGTTAAGTGTCAAAGGTGGTTTGGTGACTTATACAACCAGGAGGTTGGCTTAGAAGCAGCCATCCTTTAAAGAAAGCGTAACAGCTCACTGGTCAAGTTACCATGCGCCGAAAATGTATCGGGGCTCAAACCTAGTACCGAAATCACGGGCTCCGTACTTCTTTGTTTCTCTCCTTAATACTGGGAGGGCGATGAGGATGTACGGAGCGGTAGAGGAGCATTTCCTAACCGCTGAAGTTCATGCCGTGAGGCAGAATGGAGGTTAGGGAAGAGAGAATGTTGGCATAAGTAGCAAAAATGAAGGTGAGAATCCTTCACACCGTAAATCTCAGGTTTCCTGGGCAACGCGAATCGTCCCAGGGTTAGGCGATCCTAAGGTCAGCCCCGCATGCGCGGGGGTAGCCGATGGAAGAGTAGGTTAATATTCCTACCCTACTATAGATTTTCGATGGGGTGACATAGTTTTGGAGAAAGAGCGCTTTCTGGCTATAGGCGTTGCTGTCCAGCGGGGTGGTTCCCTGGCAAATCCGGGAACCATTAAGCTCCAAGGATGGAAAAAGAGGAAGCCTTCGGGCAGACTCAATTCTTTTGAAAAAGTTATCAAGAAAAACCTCTAGAGCTAAATTTATAGTAACCGTACCGCAAACCAACACAGGTGGATGGGCATAAGTGTGCCAAGGTGAACGAGAGAACCCTCGTTTAGGAACTCGGCAATTTAGCGGGCGTAACTTCGGGATAAGCCCTGCCCCCTTCGGGGGGCCGCAGCTAAAGACGCAAAGCGACTGTTTAGCAAAAACTTAGGTCCCTGCTAACTCGTAAGAGGATGTATAGGGGCTGATGCCTGGCCAGTGTCAGAACGTTAAGGGGAGAGGTTAGCCGCAAGGCGAAGCTTTGATCCGAAGCGCTGATGAACGCCGGCGATAACTATAATCGTCCTAAGGTAGCGAAATTCCTTGTCGGGTGAGTTCCGACCTGCACGAATGGCATAACGACTTTGCGACTGTCTTAACGAGGGACTCGGCGAAATTGCAATACCTGTAAAGATGCAGGTTTCCCGCAGCTAGACGAAAAGACCCCGTGAAGCTTTACTACAACTTGACATTGAATTAGGACTATACTTGTTCAGAATAGGTGGGAGCCCAAAAGGCGCCAGTGAGATACCACCCTTGTATAATTTTAATTCTAACTCCTAACCTTATATCAGGTTGGGGAGACAGTGTCTGGTGGGTAGTTTAACTGGGGCGGTTGCCTCCTAAAATGTAACGGAGGCGTTTACAAAGGTTGGCTAACTCCCAATGGAAACGGGAGTGATAGTGCAAACGCATAAGCCAGCTTTACTGCAAGTCTTACCAGACAAGCAGTTGCGAAAGCAGAAGTTAGTGATCCGACCGTACGAAATAGGACGGCGGAAGCTCAACGGATAAAAGTTACTCCGGGGATAACAGGCTGGTCTGGCCCAATAGTCCACATAGACGGCCAGGTTCGGCACCTCGATGTCGGCTCGTCGCATCCTGGGGGTGGAGAAGCTCCCAAGGGTTTGGCTGTTCGCCAATTAAAGCGGCACGCGAGCTGGGTTCAGAACGTCGTGAGACAGTTCGGTCTC